>OGEC01001483.1_pt1 | contig 11284 bp, 9 predicted proteins | sample 1570551 | NCBI WGS metagenome assembly OGEC01 (sample SAMEA2582127, study PRJEB24529) | metagenome | biome: Human gut stool | place: China | collected 2011 | reverse complement strand
CATCTGTTGATGCCGCTTTGATATTAACGATATGGGCAAGCATCATTTCTGCAGATAATACAGCAATCGTTATTTTTTTGATCATATTTTGAATCTTCATTTTTCTTTCCTCCTATTTTTTAGAATAGAAAAAGCACAGAAATCATTGATCATACTCAATAATTCTGTGCTTTTCTTTATGTGATATATATTATTATTTATATGTTAAATTTGTTTTGTCAGGTGCGATCATGATCGTATTCCAAAAAGAATCCTTGACTGCCTCTGTCTGAATCTCATCTACTACTGTGTCAAGATCGACATCACTTGTTAACTTCTTGCTCGCATCCATTACGGAAACTTTATCGTTGATTCCTAAGGATGTGATCGTAACAAACTGTTCTTCACTAACTAGTGTTCCTTTCTTTAGTGGAACCGCTAACTGATAATTCTTCTGCAATACTGACTTAATCTCATTATACATTGCTTTAAATTCTTTGCTTCTGTATTTCTTCTCAGCTTTCAGCTGCTTTGCCTTCTTATCAGCCTTCGCAGATATCTTTTGATCAGAATAAATCTCCCAGCATGGACCTCCTGCTGATGCTGACTTCGTCTGTGCGATCACTTCTTTTAGTGAATATTTGTACTGTGTACGCTGTCTGCTTCCAACATCTGCAACCGTTACCTGATCATTATCATCGATCGCAACCAATACGATAAAATGACCTTTCTTCGTAAAATATCCTGGCCCCATCAGTGCTACTACTGGATGCTTCTTCTTCAATGCATCTCTAACCTTGCTGACATCACTTCCAAGTCCATGACATTCCAGTTTATACTGTTGTGCCAATGCTGGGACCATCTCATGACTTGCTCCAGCACTACTGTAATAGCCATTCTTATATGCCCATACTGTTGTATCAACTGGAGTTACCCATTTATTCGTCAGCGAACTGATACAAACTGCCATAGCGCTTAGTCCGCATCCACTGCTTTTGATCTGATATCCATTGTCATTCCATGCTGCATCTGCCTGATTAAAGTAAATAAATCCCTGTATCGTCTCTTTCTTATCTTTCATCTCAAGACTATGATCATTATATACTTTTGGAATGATAGATTTTTTATCTTTCTTGTCTTTTTTCTTACCTTTTTTATCTTTCTTCTTATCTTGGTCAGACTTTGTCTTTTGTTTCTTTGTATGTGTTGCTGCTGTATGTTTCTTTGTATGTGTTGCTGCAGCCGTTGTATGCGTCGTCGCCGCTGTATGCGTATGCGTTGTTGCTTCCGTTGTCGGCTTTGCCTGAGTCGTCTGTGTTGTTGTCTCTGTCGTTGCTTCACTTTCTGTCGTCTGGGCAGAAGAATCTGTCTTGGTCTCAGTCTGTTCACTGCTTATTTGCTCTCTTGTGACTGGCTGATCTGCTCTGACCACAGACACTGATCCAAGCATCAAAAACGTATACAGAGCTACTACAGCTGCTGTTTTACGTGTTTTTCTCATCTTTCATTGTTCCCCCTAACTATTTAAACATATTTATTATACCACTTTGGATACCCTCGTCAATAAAAATGAATGGTCATGATCCATGTTCACATTTTTTTCATATCTTATGCTTCAAAGACTAATTTTTCAATTGCATATGCAACACCATCTTCATTATTTGTCTTTGTCACAAAGTCTGCGATCTCTTTCAGATCAGGTTGTCCATTTTCCATAACAACACCGGTTCCTACAGCTTTGATCATCATCGTATCATTTCCTGCATCTCCACATGCCATCACTTCATCCATAGATAATCCAATTTGCTCTGCCAGATGTAAAAGTCCATCTCCTTTATCACATCCAATCTGATTTATTTCAATGTTATTTTCCAGAGAACTTGATACACTCGCAATATTTTTCTCGATTAATTCTTGTCTTGCAGTTTCCCGCTCTTCCATATCATCAAAAAATACATTGATCTTCTCAATTCCCAGCGGATGCTCTTCAATGTACTTTCGTAGATCATCCAGCGGCAGTCTTGTATCTCTCACAAGTTTTAATACATGATCTGATACACCATACTCTGCAAGATGGTCAAAATAGCATCGTTCCATATACCCTTGCCCATTCTGATAAATATCACGTGTACAATGATATTTTTCCAAAATATCAAACAACGAAAATACCGTTTCTTTTGGTAGATGATTTGTATATATGATCTTATCTTCTTTCTGATCATACACAGTTGCCCCATTACAGCAAACAGCATATCGAACGCCTGGAATATCTCTTAAAAATTCTGGAATCGCTTTAAAAATACGTCCTGTTGCTGGAACTATATAAACACCCCTTCTGATCGCTTCTTTTAGAACTTCTTCTGTGTGTTTTGAAATCTGTTTCTCGCTGTCTAAGAGTGTATTATCTAAATCCATCGCTACTAATTTTATCTTACTCATGCTATCCCTCCACAAAAAAATAATTTTGAATGTTGATCTGAAGACTTTTATATCCCTGATACTCATTGATCACTGGATAATATGTACATGTGATATACTTTGATGTTCCCATTTTCTCTCGAAATTCATCTTCATCCTCAAAAATCATACCATCAATCCTAGTTCCCTGACTACTCTTTAATGCTAATTTTATCACATTTCTATTTTTTCCAAAAACATTCACACGTTCCACTTTTAACTTTCTGTGTGCAAATAATGGTTTTTTATTTTCTTTTCCAAATGGCTCTAAAACAGATAACTGATAGATCAGATCCATGGTAATATAATCAACTGGCATATCAATATCAATCTGTACTTTCTTTGCAAAATCTTTTTTCTCAAGGGTACAGTTCTCGTTGATCTTTTTGCGGAATTCCTGTAATTTTTCTTTTTTCAAAGAGCATCCTGCTGCCATTGGATGTCCCCCAAACTTTGTGAACACCTCTTTGACTTTCATCATCTCTTCAAACATGGAATATCCTTCGATGGAACGTCCAGAACCTTTGATTCCTTCTTTTGCATCTGTTAAGACAAATACTGGATGATTTAAGCGGTCCTTGATTCTTCCTGCTATGAGACCTGCAATACTTGCATGACATTCTGGAAGATATAATACAAGCACTTTATCTCCTTTTGCTTCATATTCGAACGCCTGTCCCAGTGCCTCTTTTACCCCATTTTCTGTCATGGTTTTCCGAAGATCATTCAGTTCTTTTAATTCTTCTGCTGTCTGTTTTGCCTTCTCTTCATCTTCTTCCAGAAATAGATTCAATGCTTTTTCGGCAGATTCCAAACGTCCGTTCGCATTGATACATGGTCCAACAATAAATCCAAGTGCATAAGACTGTATCTGTTTATCCATCAGATCATGCACATTCAGCAATGCTTTCAATCCGATATTTTGTGTATCTTTGATTCGGCGTAATCCTTCTTTGACAAAGATTCTGTTTTCTCCTGTCAGATCTACCACATCACAAACAGTCGCGATCGCAAGCATGGATAATAACTCTTCCAATCGGCTTTCATCTTCTCCCATCGCCTGATAGAATGCCCTCATAAACTGAAAAGCCACTCCTGCTCCACAAAGTAATGGATACGGATAATTGCATGCTTCCTGCTTTGGATTGATCACTACATCTGCTGGTGGAAGAACCTCTTTTCTCACTCCTGCTTCATCGGTATCAAATGGCACATCATGATGATCCGTAATGATCATTGTCAGTCCATGTTCTTTGCCATATGCAACTGCATCTGCTGCTGCAATCCCATTATCACAGGTAAGGATCGTATCAATCTGGTCTTCCACTGCTTTTTCAATGATATTTTCATTAATTCCATAGCCATCTTTCATGCGGTCTGGAATCTGAAAATCAATCTTTCCACCAAGATCATGAATCGCTTTCCACAAAATATAATTTGAGACAACTCCATCTACATCATAATCTGAAATAATACGGATCGTTTTCCCTTCTTGTACCTTTTGCTTCAAAATCTCAACTCCTTCTTTGACACCTTTCATCAAAAAAGGATCTGAAATATCTGAAAGTTCTCCATACAGATACTGCTGTATTTGTTCATCCCCAACCACATCCCTGTTGCGGATCAGCCGTGCGATCACTGGATCTATGTTAAATTTTTCTCCAATCTGATTAAAATCAGCCTTTTTCTTATACAGATACCACTGTTCCATCATCTTACTCCATTTTTCATAAAAAAGAGCATCCAGTATTTACTGAATACTCTTTTTGAATGTTTTATTTTCTTTTCTTTTTCTTCTTTTTCTTGCGGTTTGGATTTGCTGTGATCTTCTCTGGCTGTGCTTGACTGGCTGCCTGATTTTCTTTGATCACATCTGATCCAATTCGCGTCTTCATCATATACCAAAGTGGTCCAGTTAAGAATACAGAAGAGAATGCTCCTCCGATGACACCAACCATCAATGCTAATGCAAATTCTCTTAGGGAAGATACTCCGCAGATGAATAACGCTAACACCATAACAAATGTTGTCAAACTTGTATTGATCGTACGAACCAATGTACTTGAAATACTCTGATTTACAAGTGCTTTGATATCATCTCTTGTCCGGATCGTCTGAAGTTTCAGATTCTCACGGATACGGTCAAAGATAACGATCGTTGAGTTGATAGAATATCCAATGATTGTTAACATACATGCGATAAATGTTCCACCAACAGATAATCTTCCAACAGAATATGCTGCAAATACGACCAATACGTCATTGATCAATGCGATGATCGCACTGGATCCAAACTTCACATCTTTGAATCGGATCGCAATGTAGATCAGCATACAGATCGCTGAGATCACAACGGAAATAAATGCATCTCTCTGCATTTCATTACTGATCGTTGAACTGATATTCTCTGTTGTTACAGATTTTACTTTATAATCTTTCTTTAATGTATTTTCGATCTGTTTTCTCTGGCTCAGATTCAATTCTACACTTTTTACAACCATCTGATTGTTTGCTTTTACTTTCTGACTCTGAACAGAGGTTGACTTGCTGACTTTCTCGTAAGCTTTCACAACCTGTTTTTCCAGAGAATCATTGACTTTCTGGTCATCCTTGAATGTGATTGTAGATGCTGTACCACCTGAGAATTCCAGATCATAATTCAAGATTGATCCAATCTTGCTTCGATTCATTGGAAGTGCAGCAAGTCCGATCAAAATGATCACACCTGCAACTGCAACGTATTTCTTACCTGTACGGACAAAATCTCTTGTTTTAATCGTTCTTGGTTTTCCATACCATTTCTTGTCGCGAAGTCCAAAATGATATGCCGCATATACAAGGAATCGGCTGATCACAAGCGCTGTAAACATAGAGATCAATACACTCATTCCAAGTGTCTGAGCAAATCCTTTGACCGTTCCTGATCCTTTAAACCATAAAACTAATACTGCGATCAATGTTGTAACGTTACCATCGATGATCGCTGATGCTGCCTTTCCGAATCCAGATTTGATCGCTGCTCCTGTACTCTTTCCTGCCCCGATCTCTTCCTGAATTCTGGCATAAATAATAACGTTTGCATCAACTGCCATACCGATACCGAGGATGATACCTGCAAGTCCCGGCAATGTCAGTGTTGCATTAAATCCATTCAGTGCTAATAACATCATCAGCATATAGATTGCAAGTGCCACACACGCAATCATACCAGGCACTGCATAAAATGCGATCATGATCAAGCATACCAGTACAAATCCGATGACTCCTGCTTTGACCGTTGTCTGGATCGCATTCACTCCTAATTTTGCAGATACTACGTTAGAACGTAATTCGTTTAATTTCACTGGTAAGGAACCGATTCGAATTGATGAAGCTAAATTCTCTGCTGCTTCATAACTTTCCATACCATCGATCGTACATTCTCCTTTTGTGATCGCTTCCTGTACATTTGGGGCACTGATCACCTGATTATCATAGATAATATAAATTGGTTTTCCAATATTGGCTTTTGTAGCTTTCGCAAATGCCTTTGTTCCCTTAGCATCAAATTCAAGTGCAACTAAATATTCTTTCTTACCAGTTGTCTGATTCTGATTAGTTACAGCTTTGGCTTTCTTAACATTTTGACCTGTCAATACAGTATCTAATGTTGTCTGTGTCGTTGTTTTTCCATTCTTCTTTACTTTTACCTGTTTCTGGACAGCAAAAGAAAGTGTTCCTGGTTTACCAAGCTCATCTAAAATCTTGTTTGCATCTGTTACTCCAGGAATCTCGATATTGATACGATCTTTTCCTTCCTGATAAACTTCTGCTTCTGTACTGTACCCTTCTACACGCTTCTGAAGTTTGTATACAGTATCTTTCATATCACTATCAGATACATTCTTGCCATCTACTTCATATGTAATACTAACTCCACCTGCAAGGTCTAATCCAAGTTCGATATTGCTTGCTCGACCGATCTTCTTCTTTGTGATTCCCTTGGTTGTGATAAATGCTCCAAATACACACAAAGCGATCAGTAAAATAAGCCCTGCAATATACTTGCCACTGCTATTACGCTTCTTCATTCTCCGTCTCCCCTTCTAATGCCAATGCTGCCTTTACCATTAATGCACATTCTACCCTCTTGCGCTCTAATTTACATCCGATCTCATAAGTTCCATCGATCGTACCGTTAAAGTTATAAGAATTTGCACTGCATCCACCACTGCAATAGAATCTTGCAAAACATTTTTTACATTCTTCTTTGGAGTATACATTACATGCCTTGAATTCTTTGACGATCTCATCTTTCTTGACTCCTTCGTAAACATTACCCATTAAGAAGTCTTCTTCTCCTACAAACTGATGGCATGGATATAAATCTCCCCATGGAGTCACTGCAAGATATTCTGTTCCTGAACCACATCCGGATAAACGTTTTGCAACACATGGCCCTCCTGTTAAGTCGATCATAAAGTGGAAGAAGGTAAATCCTTTTCCTTCCTTCTCTCTTTTGATCATCTCTTTTGCAAGAAGATCATATTCATCCATCAGAATTGGAAGATCCTCTTCTGTGATCGCATAATCTGCTGTATCCGGTGCCACAACAGGTTCTACAGAAATCTGTTCGAATCCTGCATCTGCTAAATGCATAACGTCTTTTGAGAAATCTAAGTTATGATGTGTAAAAGTTCCTCTTACATAATATTTCTGCTGGTTTCTGCTATCTGCAAATTTCTTGAATTTGTCGATAACAAAATCATAGCTTCCTTTTCCATTACGGAATGGTCTCATGTAATCATGAACTTCTTTTCTTCCATCCACACTTAATACAACATTATCCATCTCTTTATTGGCAAATTCCATGATATCATCGTTTAGTAATACACCATTTGTTGTCAATGTAAAACGGAACTTCTTATCATGTGTTTCTTCCAAAGAACGTCCATATGCAACGATCTCTTTCACTACATCAAAGTTCATCAAAGGCTCTCCACCAAAGAAATCAACTTCCAGATTTCTACGGTTTCCTGAATTCTCTACAAGAAAATCTAATGCTTTCTTACCGACTTCAGCACTCATTAATGCACGTCTTCCCTTGTATTCTCCTTCTTCTGCGAAACAGTATCGGCAGGCAAGGTTACAATCATGTGCAATATGAAGACAGAGTGCCTTTACAACTGTTGGTCTGTCTTTGAATCCACAAATGTATTCTTCATAACAGTCTTCTGTAAATAATACACCTGCATCTTTTAATTCTGTAACTTCTTCATAAGATTCTTTGACATCTTTTTCATCCCAGGATGATAATTCTTTGATGATCTCTTCTAAAGTATGATCCTCATATAAAGCAATCACCTCATACGTCAGGTCATCAACCACATGGACAGATCCACTTGCTACATCAAGGACCATGTTATATCCATTATTTTTATACTGGTGAACCATTGTTTCTTTCTCCCTTTATCTGTTATTTTCTTTCATCGAAAAAATGAGGCGGCCCACAAGGAACGCCTCAAGCACAAAGTCTTTGTTCGATTTGACTATTTGCTGTGTTCGCAGGTCTGGTTACCTACTGTACAAGATGTTTTACATGCTGACTGGCAAGATGTCTGGCATTCACCACATCCACCTTTTTTCACTGTGTTCTGTAATGTTTTATTTGTCAGAGTTTTAATATGTTTCATCTTATCGTCCTCCTGATTCTCATAAAATAACTTGCTATATTGTATCATATTCATTTTCAAATAGCAAGCATTCCACCTAAAGTTCCTCCTGCAATACATAAGAAACATGCTGTGATCCTTTCTGTGGAAAACAGAACGATATTTTTTTGAAAAATCCACGAGATCAAAGTCAAGATCATAAAGTATAACATTCCTGCTGCAAATCCCCATAAAAACTTCTTTTTTCCGATCTTACTTCCAATCAGCATGCCAGCAAAAACAGATGCAAGAATATATGTAAGTGTGATTCCAAAATTCGCGATTTTCATTCCTGCATTGCTTTGATAGATGATAAATGCAAGAAGACACAATAAAATTCCTGTGGCAATGTAGGCAAATACCAGACTTTGTATCATATAGAGTCCCTTTTTCCCCATGTCCATAACAATTGCTCCTTTTTCTATTTAATCTATGAATGGTATTTTGAATCTATACCTTTTTGTGATAAACTGACATTAAAAATACGAAAGGAGTTTTCCTATGATCGATCTTCATATACATTCTACTTGTTCCGATGGAACTTTTACACCAAAACAGATTGTTCAAAAAGTGATAGCAAAAGGATTATATGGATTTTCTCTGACAGATCATGATACTGTCGATGGAATTCCGGAAATTCTTGCCATGGATCTTCCAGATGATCTGAAATTCATTCCTGGAATTGAAATTTCATGTGATGCACTTCATCGTGAGATTCATGTATTAGGATACGGAATCAACTATAAGGATCAGCAGTTAAATCAAACGCTCAACATGCTCCGTGACAAACGGTTTCAGAGAAATCTTGATATGATCGAACTCTTTCAAAAAGACGGTTATCCGATCACGCTTGAAAAACTGCAAAATGGTGATCCTCATACTGTGATCACACGAGCTCACTTTGCAAGAACTTTGATCGCAGAAGACATTTGTTCTTCCATGGATCAAGCTTTTTCCAAATATCTTGGTGAAAAGTGTAAATATTATGTTCCAAAACCATTTTTTGATCCAAAAGATTGCTTAAGATTAATCCTTGATGCTGGCGGAATTCCGGTTCTTGCACATCCATTTTTATATAAATTCTCAAATGAAGATACCAAACATCTCATTCATGATCTGAAAGAAGAAGGGCTCGCAGGAATCGAAGTTTATCATTCTTCCCATCATATCGGCCAGATCACAAAACTTCGCCAATGGCAGAAAGAATATGATCTTCTTGCAACTGGAGGATCAGACTTCCATGGAACGAATAAACCAGATATCGAAATTGGAACCGGACGCGGACCGTTATTTGTCCCAGATCATTTGATTGATGATCTGATGAATTAATATTAAGAAACAAAAAAAGAATCTGAAATACAGATACTATTCTCTGTCTCAGATTCTTTTCTTTTGATCAAATATTCATCTTATTCTTCAGATGATGATGCGTTCGCTTTTTCCATTGCCTGGATTGCTGATTTCTCCATTGGGATACGGCAATGTTTGTCGTTACCAAATTCAACAATGATCGTTGTTTCATCAACTTTATCTACAACAACTCCGTAAAATCCGCTTGTTGTCAACACGCTGTCTCCAACTTCCAGAGTTTCCATCATCTGTTTTAACTCTTCTTCTTTTTTCTTCTGTGGTCTGATCGTTAAAAAGTACATTAATCCAAAACAAACAACCAACATCAGAATTGTCATTGTAACCTGATCCATTTTCTTCCTCCATCTTTCTAATAAGATTACTGGTTCATCATGCCATCGATCTTACGTTTCTTGTATTCCTTATAATTGCCTTCTTCGATTGCCTGACGAATCTCACTCATCATTGTATTATAAAAATACAAGTTATGCAAGACACATAATCTCATTCCTAGCATTTCTTTTGCTTTTAAAAGATGTCGGATATAGGCTCTGCTGTAACTTCTACAGGCTGGGCACTGGCATCCTTCTTCGATCGGACGATGGTCCAGTTCGTATTTTTTATTGAACATATTAAGTTTTCCCTGATTCGTATATACATGTCCATGACGGCCATTTCTTGTTGGATATACACAATCAAAGAAATCAACTCCACGGTCAACTGCTTCTAAAATGTTCACCGGTGTTCCAACCCCCATCAGGTAAGTTGGTTTATCTTCTGGCAGATATGGCACTGTCTTTTCAAGGATATTGTACATCTCTTCATGTGTTTCTCCAACCGCAAGTCCACCTAATGCATATCCATCTAGATCCATCTTGGAAATCTCTTTAGCGTGTTCGATTCGGATATCTTCAAATGTTCCACCCTGATTGATCCCAAATAACATCTGATGTGGATTGACTGTATCTTCCAGAGAATTTAAGCGGTCCATCTCTTTTTTGCATCGTCTCAACCATCTTGTTGTACGATCAACAGAATTCTGCATATACTCTCTTGTTGCAGGATGTGGCGGACATTCGTCAAATGCCATCGCGATCGTTGATCCTAAGTTTGACTGGATCTGCATACTTTCTTCTGGTCCCATGAAAATCTTTCTTCCATCAATATGAGAAGCAAAAGAAACGCCTTCTTCTTTGATCTTACGAAGCTTCGCCAATGAAAACACCTGAAATCCGCCAGAATCTGTAAGGATCGGGCGGTCCCAGTGCATAAACTTATGCAGCCCTCCAAATTCCTTGATCAGCTTATCTCCTGTTCTTACATGCAGATGATATGTATTAGATAACTCCACCTGTGTTCCAATATCTTTGAGATCATCTGTACTGACTGCACCTTTAATCGCTGCCACAGTCCCGACATTCATAAATACTGGTGTTTCGATCACACCATGGACCGTTGTTAAACGGCCTCTTTTTGCTCTTCCGTCTTTTTTGATTAATTCATACATTCTTATTCACCATAAATTTTCTTAATATTATCCATTGTTGCACCAAGATTCTTTAAAACTCCATCAAGAATCGTAACAGCTGCCATTGATTCTACCACAACTACAGCTCTTGGCACGATCATTGGATCATGACGGCCATGAATTTCAATCTCTACATTATCAAGATCACGATTGACTGTCTTCTGTGTCTGTGCGATCGATGGTGTCGGTTTGATGGCTGCACGGAATACGATCGCACTTCCATCACTCATTCCTCCAAGAACTCCTCCAGAATGATTTGTCTCTTTTTCTACCTTCCCAT
>OGEC01001480.1_pt1 | contig 11316 bp, 2 predicted proteins | sample 1570551 | NCBI WGS metagenome assembly OGEC01 (sample SAMEA2582127, study PRJEB24529) | metagenome | biome: Human gut stool | place: China | collected 2011 | reverse complement strand
ACACAAGAATCAGGCCACGAAGGTGAGGCCCTTGTTCAACCTGAGAATCCTGTTCATACCCCAGTTGTCGGTAGTATCACAGAGACTGAAACGCAAGCCATCGATTATCCTATCGAAGTGATTACGGATGATAGCAAGTATGTGGATGAAGAAGTGGTTGAACAAGAGGGCCAAAAAGGTAGCCAAGAAATCCAGAAAATTTACCAAACCATTGATGGTGTCAAGGTTGGTGAGCCGACTATTGTGTCAGGTAAGGTTATTGAGGTGCCACAACCTAGAAAAATCCGTCGTGGAAGCAAGCCTCTAGATGGCACAACGACCGAAGAATCTATTGTAGAGCTTCCATTTAAAGAAATTGTCCAAGAAGATGACACACTTGAGAAGGGTACCTTGCAGGTTGTCCAAGAAGGTCAAAAAGGACAAAATAAAATCACCAAGGTTTATAAGACTTACAAGGGTAATAAGACAGCTGAAGAACCTACGGTCACTGAAACAGTGCTAGTGCCTGTCCAAGATCGTATCGTTCGCAAAGGGACTAAGGTATCTGAAAAACCAGTGCTTACGCTGACACAGATTGATAAGGATGATTTGGGTCGCAGTGCTAAACTTAGCTACAACTTGACTAATCCAGGTTCAGCAACTATCACGACTATTAAGGCGGTCCTCAAGCAGGATGGACAAGTTGTTCAAACGCTTGATATTCCTAGCACGACCTTGACTACTGATTTAACAAACTTAGACTATTACAAGCCTTATACTCTTACAACAACCATGACCTTTGATCGTGGCAATGGTGAGGAGAGTCAGGTTTTGGCAGACCAAACTCTCCAACTGGATCTCAAGAAGGTTGAGCTTAAAGATTTTGCACGTACAGATTTGATCAAGTATGACAATCAAACAGAAGTGGATGAGACTCGTCTGACAGCTGTGCCTCAAGATCTCACGAATTACTACTTGAAACTGACTTCTGCGGATCAAAAGACGACTTACTTGGCAGTGAAAGCTATCGAAGAAACAACAGTTGATGGGAAGGCGGTTTATAAGGTAACTGCAGAAGCGGACAATTTGGTTCAACGTGATGCCCAAAACCATTTTGCACAAACCTATAGCTATTACATTGAGAAACCTAAGGCTAGCCAAGCCAATGTCTATTATGATTTTGCTGACTTGGTCAATGCCATTCAAGCAAATCCATCTGGTGAATTTAGACTGGGCCAAAGCATGAGTGCTCGTCACGTCATTCCAAACGGCAAGTCATACATTACTTCAGAATTTACTGGTAAGTTGCTAAGTGATGGTGACAAACGCTATGCCATCTATGATTTAGAGCATCCATTGTTTAATGTTATCAATGGCGGAACTATCAAGAACATCAACTTTGAAAATGTAGATATCAACCGCCCTGGTCAAAATCAAATCGCGACTCTTGGATTTAACCTTAAAAACAAAGGTCTGATTGAAGATGTTAAGGTGACTGGTTTGGTTACTGGTAACAATGACGTGGCAGGTATTGTCAATAAGATTGATGAAGATGGCAAGGTTGAAAATGTTGCCTTTATCGGTAAGATTGACTCTGTCGGTAATAACTCAACAGTTGGTGGGATTGCTGGTTCAAACTACATGGGATTCGTCAACAGAGCCTATGTGGATGCGACTATTACAGCTCAAAATGCCAATGCAAGTATGCTGGTGCCATTTGTCACTTACATGCTTAACAGTTGGAAGTCAGGAACTAAGGCCAAGGTGACCAATTCAGTAGCCAAGGGTGTTCTTGATGTCAAAAACACACGAAATGTCGGTGGTATTGTCGCTAAGACTTGGCCATACGGTGCTGTTCAAGATAACGTGACCTATGCCAAGGTTATTAAAGGTCAAGAAATCTTTGCTTCGAATGATGTCAATGACGAAGATGGTGGACCACATATCAAAGACCTCTTTGGTGTAGTTGGTTACAGCTCCGCCGAAGATGGCACTGGTAAAGATACTAAGAGTCCTAAAAAACTCAAACATTTGACCAAGGAAGAAGCTGACAAGCGTGTTGAAGGTTACAAGATTACAGCTGATACATTTGTCAGCGAGCCATACGCGTTGAACACCCTTAACAACGTTTCTAGTCAAGCAGATTTTGCCAATATTCAAGACTATAATCCAGAATACAACCAGGCTTACAAGAATATTGAGAAATTCCAGCCATTCTATAACAAGGATTATATTGTCTACCAAGCCAACAAACTGGCTAAAGACCATAACTTGAATACCAAAGAGGTGCTCTCAGTGACACCAATGAATGACAGTAATTTTGTCACTGACCTAAGTGCTGCTAATAAAATTATTGTTCATTATGCTGATGGAAGCAAAGACTACTTCAAGCTTTCAGAGAGTTCAGAAGGGTTGAGCAATGTTAAGGAATATACTGTCACTGATTTGGGTATCACGTACACCCCAAATATCGTTCAAAAAGACCACTCAAGCCTTATCAATGGCATCGTTGATATCCTGAAACCGATTGAGTTGCAGTCTGATCCGATTTACCAAAAACTTGGTCGTACAGGTCCAAATAAGGTCAATGCTATCAAGAACCTCTTCTTAGAAGAAAGCTTTGAGGCTGTTAAGGCTAATTTGACGATCCTTGTGACTAAGCTGGTTCAAAATGAAGACCACCAGCTTAACCAATCACCAGCTGCCCAACAAATGATTCTTGACAAGGTTGAGAAAAATAAAGCAGCCCTCTTGCTAGGTTTGACCTACTTGAATCGTTATTATGGTGTGAAGTTTGATGATGTTAACATCAAAGAAATCATGCTCTTCAAACCAGATTTCTATGGTAAAAATGTGGATGTCCTTGACCGTTTGATTGAGATTGGCTCTAAGGAAAATAATATCAGTGGTTCAAGAACCTTCGATGCCTTTGGTGAAGTTCTGGCCAAGAGCACTCTTTCTAGTGACCTGACCGACTTCCTTAACTACAACCGAAAACTCTTTACCACTATCGACAATATGAATGATTGGTTCATCGATGCTGCTAAGGATAAGGTCTACGTTGTTGAGAAGGCTTCTCAAAATGAAGGTGTCGGTGAGCACAAGTATCGTGTTTATGACAACCTCAGCCGTGGTCTCCACCGCAAGATGATTTTGCCTTTGTTGAACCTTGATAAGACAGAGATGTTCTTGATTTCTACCTATGACACCATGTCTTATGGTACAGCTAACAAGTACAACACAACCCTAGAGAAGTTGAAACCTGAGATTGACCTAGCAGCTCAACGTCAAATCAACTACCTTGATTTCTGGCAAAGATTGGCTACAGATAATGTCAAAAACAAATTGTTCAAAGACATTGTCAATCCAATCTGGGAAGGTTTCTATGTCTGGGGTCATGGTTGGCCAGGTTGGCCAGAGCGCTACGGCCAATTCAAGAACAGTACGGAAGTCTATGCGCCGATCCGTGAAATCTATGGACCAGTTGGTGAGTACTACGGTGATAACGGAGCCATGGCTGGTGCCTATGCTGCCATCTACGACAATCCATATGATAATCGTGCCAAGGTTACTTACGTCATGTCTAACATGATTAGCGAGTACGGTGCTTCAGCCTTTACCCATGAAACAACTCATATCAATGACCGTATTGCCTACTTTGGAGGTTTTGGTCGTCGTGAAGGAACAGACGTTGAAGCTTATGCCCAAGGAATGTTGCAATCACCAGCGACTCAGGGTCACCAAGGTGAATACGGTGCCTTGGGACTTAACATGGCCTTTGAAAGAGAAAACGATGGTAATCAGTGGTACAACACCAATCCAAACAAGTTGAACTCTCGTGAGGCCATTGACCGTTACATGAAGGGCTACAACGATACCCTTATGCTTCTTGATTCACTTGAAGGGGAAGCGGTCCTCAGTCAAGGAAATCAAGAGCTCAATAACGCATGGTTCAAGAAGGTCGATAAACAGCTACGAGGCAATAGTAAGAACCAATACGACAAGGTGCGTGCTCTAAGTGATAGCGAAAAGGCTATTAGCTTGACTTCTATTGATGACCTTGTGGATAATAACTTCATGACCAATCGTGGACCTGGCAATGGTGTTTATAAACCTGAGGACTTCTCTTCTGCCTATGTCAATGTGCCTATGATGTCTGCCATTTATGGTGGTAATACCAGCGAGGGCTCTCCAGGTGCCATGTCCTTCAAGCACAATACCTTTAGACTCTGGGGTTACTACGGCTATGAAAAAGGCTTCTTAGGTTATGCGACCAACAAGTACAAACAAGAAGCAAAAGCGGCTGGTAAGAACACCCTTGGTGATGACTTTATCATTAACAAGATTTCTGATGGTCAGTTCAACTCCCTAGAAGACTTCAAGAAGGCCTACTTCAAAGAAGTCAAAGAAAAAGCGTCTCATGGTTTGACGACAGTTACTGTTGACGGTACATCAGTAAGCTCTTACGATGATTTGTTAGCCTTGTTTAAAGCGGCAGTAGCCAAAGACGCTGCAAGTCTTAAAACAGATAATAATGGCAATAAATCTGTGTCAACAAGCCATACGACAAAACTCAAAGAAGCTGTCTATAAGAAACTCCTACAAGAGACAGATAGTTTCACAAGTTCTATTTTCAAATAATAGATGAAGGAATCCCTTTTGGTAACTACCAAAGGGATTTTTGAGTCTGTCGAGAATGCGGGTAGTAGGAGCCTCTAGGTCAGTATTGGCAAGGGATTGAGAGAGATGTGGGTTGAGCCATTAAAACGTTTTCTTTTTGAAGGGAGAGAGTTTTGTATTTTAATAAATATCACCAAAACTAAAAAATAAGGTTAGAGTGACGAAGGTTTTTAATAAAAGATGCTTTCATATAAAAGTATTTTAAAAATTATAAAACTGACAAAATAGGGATTTGTGCTAAATAAAAGCACGAACGTTTTGAAGTTTCAAAGCACTTAGATAAAAGTTTTAAATTAATATTCTCTAATAAAAGTTAAACTTTTACACAATTATTAGTATATATTTGACAATTTAATAATTATAGTATAAAATGGAAACTGTATATAAAGTAATTTGGATATTGAGGAAATTTATTATTATGAGAGATATGTTTAATAAACGCCAACGTTTTTCATTAAGAAAATACAGCTTTGGTGTAGCCTCTGTACTTTTGGGAGTTTCAATCTTCTCAAATGCACAGGGTGCCCAAGCTGATGAAACGGTAGCACCAACTACCGCAGGTATGGAAACAACTGCTGAGCCAGATGTCGTCGTGGAGCAATCAACACCAACAACAGCATCAGTAGCTCCAGCAACAACAGAAAACACACCAAGTTCAGTCTCTACTGTGGCCTTGGCTAGTGAACAACCACAATCAGCAGCTCAAAGCCAAGCAGCTTCAACAACTAGTCAAACAGCAGCTAGTTCAGAAGTAGCTTCTCAGGCTGCATCGCAAGCGAGCTCTGAGTCTGCAACAGCGACTGCTTCATCTGTAGCTACAAGTGCTCAAGCTCTTAGCTCAACAGCTGTAGCAGAAACTCCTGTTGCTGGTCAAGTATCAGCACAAACAAGTGCGGCTACTTCAGTTGCGACTGCAGCAGAAACTGCCAGTGCAGAGTCTACAACTAACGCTGTAAATAGTGTCCTTAAAGTAGCGACTAGCGAGTTAGCTGTGACAAGCAGTGAATTGAATGCTGCTGAAGCAAGCCTTAACTCTGAAAACCTCATCAATGCTATGGGACTTGCGGTATCAAACCGTAGCCTTCGTACAGCTGATGCGGTTGCTGTTTTGACAAATGCTGGAGCAGGCTCAACAAACCCTGACTTGACAAACCTTGGCTACAAACTTGCCTATTTGCCAGAGCGTCAACAATACTTTGTTAATATTGATTACATCAACCACCTCAAAGTCGGTCGTGATAACCGTGGAGTAATGAGACCTTATGACTACATTACAAACGGTAATTACATGGTTGTCGTTAACTACGCTAACCTTGGTATTATTGACTATGTTGATGAAGCAGGGAACAAGATTCCTGGATCTTCAACATACCGTATCAACAACTCAACTGAAACAATCACAGCAAACGGTAAGACTTACAATAAAATCTACGATGCTGGTGTAACAGAACTTCCACCAGTACCAGCAGGATACCGCATCAAGTATGCAACTGCTGACAAATCAAAAGCTAATGCTTACGTAGATGTCTTGAAGTCAGAACGTCAATACGACTATAACAACGGTATTGCAACTATCCGTTCAGAACGTACTTGGGACCGTAACCAAAGCCGTGTCGTTGACCTTGTTCAATTTGCTAACGGTTCACAAGGTTTGGACGCTTCAATTGATGCCAATGGTGGTGGTCAATATCTAGCTCCAGGTTACCGTTACCACATTATCGTTGAAAAAGACACGAAAGATGTCACTAAAGCCACAAGTCAAACAGTGACTTACACTGGTGCTGATACGAAGACACCAGCTGCCAACACTCAAAATGACTTTAGCTTCAACGGTAAAGAAGATCCTACAACTAATACAACAACTTGGACTGAAACGACTCACACTTATGGAACAGTTAAGACTCCAGTTGTTATTGGTTACTATGCCGATAAAGCTGTAGCAGGTGGTAAGACAGTTACTCCGGATGCACCAAATGCAACAGACACAGTGACATACAAAGCCTTTGGTAAATTTATCGCTGTGGATGAAAATGGAAATCCAATTCCAGGTGTATCAACAACTGCCTACACGAACGATCCTAATGATGCGACTAAGATGATTGCCATCGACAAGACGCTTCCAAGCATTCCTGGCTACACTGTTAAAGTTATCCCTGCATCACCATCAAATCCAGGTGAAGATACTAGTGTCGTTTACGTAGCAATCGTTAACGATGTTACTAAGGCGACTAAACAAACTGTTACCTTCCAAGGGGCTGGCGATAAAACACCAGCTACAGATGTGAAATCTGACTATACCTTTGCAGGTAAGGATAACCAAGCGACTGGTAAGGTGACTTGGAATGAAACTAGCCACACTTACGGTACAGTTAAGGTTCCTGTTGTGAATGGCTACTTTGCCGATAAAGCCGTAGCAGGTGGTAAGACAGTTACTCCAGATGCTCCAGAAGCAACTGATACAGTAACCTACAAGGCCTTTGGTAAATTTGTCATTGTCGATGAAAACGGGAACCCAATTGCAGGTGTGTCAGATACTGCCTACATCAATGATCCTAACGATCCAACTAAGATGATTGCAGTTGACAAGAACTTGCCAACTATCCCAGGTTACACTGCTAAGGTAGTCCCTGCAACACCAGGTGACTTGTCTAGCGATACTAAGGTCGTTTACGTTAAGAATGACCAAAAAGCAAGTGTTGTATACCGTGATGAAACAAGTGGTTCAACCCTTGAAACTGTTGCTGTGGCTGGTAAGTCTGGCGAAGCGGTTAACTATTCAACTGCTGAACGTATCAAACATTATCAAGACCTTGGCTATGTCCTTGTAACAGATGGTTACCCAGCTGGTGCAACATTCGACTTGGACAGCACAGTTGACCAAGCTTGGACAGTAAGCTTCAAACGTGTAGCACTTGACTTTAATCCAGACAATGCACACGAACCTGGAACTCCAATCTATCCTAACCAACCAAACGGTCCAAAATGGCCAGCTAAGGATGCTTACCTTAAAGATGTGACATACACTGTTCACTATGCAAGCAAAGATAGCAATGCTAAATTGCCAGCAGACAGTGTTCAAAAAGCACAATGGAAACGTTCATTGACGCTTGACTCTGTAACAGGTGACATTCTTACAGCAGGTGAGTGGAAAGCGGATAAGACTAAGTTTGACCTCGTCATCACACCATTGGTTAGCGGTTACTTCGCCGATAAAGGTCGTGTGGCTTCTCAAGACGTCACTATGGACAGCAAGGTTGAGACTGTAACTTACACTAAATTTGGTAAGATTATTGCCGTTGACGAAAAAGGTAATCCAATCCCGGGTGTTGAAGCAGTTACTTACACAAATGATCCTAACGATCCAACTAAGGCTGCTATGACCCTTGTTCCTGAAGTGAAAGGTTACAAGGCTGATAAGACAGGTGTGACACCAAGCAACCCAGGTGAAGATACAAAGGTTGTTTACAAGGTTGTTAACGCAGAACCTGCTAAACCAGCAGTTAACAAAGAAGTTGGTACTATCGTCGTTATCTACCGTGACGAGTATGGTAACCAAATCAAGATGCCACTTGTTATCACTAACTCTGTTGGTGCTGAAGTTGATGTTCATGGTGATCGCTACATCTACCGTAACGGTGTGAAATACGAATTGATTCGTCAAGAAGGTAAATCTACAGACAAGATGACAGAAGGTCAAACAGTCGTGACTTACATCTACCGTAAGGTCGAAGATGGCTCAACACCATCAAACGGTAATGGCGGACAATCTGGAAGCTCAACATCTAAAGCTGTCAAAGCAACTTCAAACGGATCTAAAGGTTCTAAAGGTTCTAAAGGTTCTGGATCTGGCTCAGCAGCTGATGGCGCTTCAGATGGTAAAGGTTCAGATAAGAAGAAATCTGGAAACAAAGATGGTAAGAAGGCAGATGGTTCTGATAAAGCTAAAGAAGGCGACGAACAATTGCCAGTAACAGGTGAGTCAGATAACAACCTCGCAGCAATGGGTGTTGTTGTTATGGGACTTATGTCAGGACTTGCGGCTATGAATCGTCGTAAAAACCAAGACTAAGATTTCCACACCTTATCTCTCATAAATTCCAAAAATAAAATCTCTCTCGAGTGAATTGCTCGGGAGAGATTTTTTAGATAAAAAGTGGGAAAACTATCAAAGCCTATGAAACTTTTAAGCAGTATTCAGTTTGATAAGGTACAATAGAGTAAGACAAAACGAATGAGGAGACTGTCATGAAGTTTTTACATACGTCAGATTGGCATGTGGGGAGAACCCTCAATGGCTGGTCTTTGCTGGAAGAGCAGGAGTGGGCTTTTCAACAGATTGTGGATTTGGCAATTCGTGAACAGGTGGATGGGGTTATCATTGCTGGGGATCTCTATGACCGTGCGGTGCCTCCTGTGGATGCCATCAAGCTTTTTAATAAGACTTTGGCACGTTTGGTCTTAGAGGAGCAGATTCCTGTCTACGCCATCAGTGGTAATCACGATGGGGCTGAACGTTTGCATTTTGGGCGAGACTTTTTTCAACCTCAGGGCCTTCATTTAAGCACACGTTTGGAGGAGGCTTTTGAGCCGATTGAGTTGGAGGACTGCCAGATTTTCTTACTTCCCTTTATCGATCCTATTGATGCCCGTATTTACTATAAGGATGATGAGGATAAGGAGATTCAGGGGATTGGTGATGCCTTAGCCTACATTTTTAAGGACATGGAAAAAGCTTTTGATCCCGACAAGGCTCATATCTTGGTGACGCATTTTGCGGTTTCTAAGAAAGATGACCAAGATGGTCAAAGTCTTCGAGAATTGATGCTGTCTGAAACCAGTAATACGGTGGGTGGTCTTACCAATGTGACCAGTGACCTTTTCAAGGCTTTCGATTATGTGGCTTTGGGGCATATCCATACACGCTTTGCCAGTCCGACCAAGCGCGTGCAATATTCAGGCAGTCCAGTCGCCTTTAATGTCAAAGAAGCTAAGCGTAAGGAAGAAAAGGGTGTTTATATTCTCGAATTGGATGCGACTGGTAACTTGTCTCAGACCTTACATTCTTTAGAGGTCAGACGGCCGATTTTGACCTTGCAGGCGCCTTTTGAAACCTTAGTGTCACCTGAATTTTATAAGGAACAGCCTTGTCAAAAGGCTTGGTTTGCCTTTGATATTCAACTCTCCAGTCGTAAGGAATTAGAGGGTATCAATGTGCGTGCCCGTCTGGAAGAGATTTATGGGACAGATATTGTAGAAATCACTTTCAGTCGTTTGGGTGATGTCAGGGAAGAAAACGGGACTGTTGATCAGCACTTAAAAGATTTGGAAATGCAATCGCCGCAGGAAATTGTCTCTGATTTTTACCAGACAGTGACTGGGGGCGACGTCTTATCTGAGAGACAAACAGCCCTTGTGGAAAGTATTTTTGAGGAGATTGGAAGGAGCCGACAATGAGACCAGTTCAGTTAGAATTGACCAATTTTGGACCTTATCGTAAGGAAGTCATCAATTTCACCCAGTTTGACCATGCTCCCCTCTTTTTGATTGGTGGAGACACGGGGGCTGGCAAGAGTACCCTCTTTGATGCCATGACGGTGGCCTTGTTTGCGACGACTAGTGGCGATCGCAACGTTGAGGAGATGCGGTCGACCTTCGCTGGTCCAGAGGATGATTTGACCAAGGTGACTTTTTACTTCCAACAGGGCAACCACCTTTATCGCATTGAGCGAGTTCTCCAGCAGGAAAGGGCCAAGCGAGGCGGTGGTACGACCATGCAAAAAGCAACGGCTTCCTTAGTCATTGTGGATAAGATTGGTGGTCAGGAGATTGAAAAGCTTGGGGATAAAATCAAGGAAGTGAGTGACCAGATTGAGCAGATTTTGGGTCTCAATGCTGAACAGTTCAAACAGATTATCCTCCTTCCGCAAAATGATTTTAGTCGTTTTTTGAAAGAAGATTCCAAGACCAAGACTCAAATTTTGAAGAAAATCTTTGGAACAGGTATTTTTGACCGTTTTCAAAAGAGCTTGGAAGAGCGTCTTCGTCAGAGCAACAAGGATATGGAGAAGCGCCAGGCTCAGTTAGATGGCCATTTTGCCAGTCAGGTTTGGTCTGAGGAAGAATTAGCTGTTTTGGCCCAAACACCAGCTTCTGAAAAATTAGCACGCCTCGAAGAACTTTTGGCACAACGTCAAGAAAATCTTGAAGAGCAGAAAAGCATTTTGAAGGATGCCCATGAGGATTTGGCTAAGCTGCAAAAGAGCTTACAAACTGCACAAGATGTAGCAAAGATTTTCCAAGAATTGGAGCAAGCCAAGGAGCGTTACCGTCTAGAAATTGAGGAAGGGGCTCAGGGACAAGCAGAGGCGAAATCGCATCTGGAGGAATTGCAGTTCGCCCAAGGGCTGCAGGAAACCATCAGCAGCTTGAAGCAGTATCAGAAGCAGTTGTTGCAAGTAGAGCAAGACCTTGAAATTGCTCAGGAGGCGCTAAGTGCTCAGGAGCAGGCTTTTGAGGAAGTCAAGGCTCAAAAAGAGACGCTTGCAACTCAATCTGAGGATTTTCTTCAAAAAGAAGGGAAACTGGAAGCGTGGAAAGAGGCTATTATCTATGCCCAGAGTCTTGCCCAAGAGCAGGAGAAAATCAAACAGTCGAGTG
>OGEC01001465.1_pt1 | contig 11445 bp, 7 predicted proteins | sample 1570551 | NCBI WGS metagenome assembly OGEC01 (sample SAMEA2582127, study PRJEB24529) | metagenome | biome: Human gut stool | place: China | collected 2011 | reverse complement strand
TATGCAAAAAGCTCCAGGAGAATCCATATCTGATTCTCCTGGAGCTTTTTTCTAACGCTAAAATATCTAAAAAATGACTATGTTTTTACCAGAGTTCCGGTTTTGCATCCTTCGGAAGCGGATTCGGATATGTTTCACCGTCCAGTTCTTCCAACCAGTCCTTATGAGCCTTTTTGATGAGCTCCGGATTTTCCAGAAGATCCGCTCCTGTGCATGCCATGACTTTTGCCGCCGTCAGCATGCCCTTATGGGCAATACTTGCCTTTCCCTGAGCAACAGCCTGCCAGGAATGAAGTGCTGTTCCTGCCGCATAGCAGCACACATTTGTCTGCACCGTCGGAACCACCCAGCTCACATCACCGACATCGGTAGAGCCACCACCGCCATATGATTCGCTCCGGTCCAGTTTAAAATCCAACAGTGGCATATCCAGGACTTCCTTCCGCTTGTCCTTTTCAACGGCATGAGCGATCATGTCCTTTAAGCCCTCTTTGTCTAACTCCGTAACGACCTCTTTGAATTTTCCCGCGTACGCCAGCTCCTCTTCCGTATATCCGATCGGAATAAAATGGTCAAGATTTTTGTCCATGACCTCTTCCAGAACATCATTTCCGATCACGTTGGAATAAGCGGCAACCTGACGAATATCCACAGTCGTTCCCGTGATCAGCGCCGCGCCCTTCGCGATATCGCACATCCGCTCATAAAGCTTTTTGACCTGAGTTACCTTTGGTGCGCGGATCGCATAGAGTACCTGTGCCTCCGCTGGAATCACATTCGGGGCAATTCCACCGGTGTTTGTGATCGCACCATGAACTCTCGCTGCGTCGATCATATGCTCTCGCATATAATTCACGCCAATGTCCATGATCTCCACTGCATCCAGCGCAGAACGTCCAAGCTCCGGCGCTCCCGCCGCATGGGAGGAGATTCCATGGAAGGTAAAGAACACACGGAAATTGGCAAGGAATTTATCGTCTCCCATTGTTTTGTTCGTCGTGCTTGGATGCCAGGTGATAGCGATATCACAGTCATTGAAATATCCGTCCCGGACCAGATATGCCTTTCCGCCCGCATTCTCCTCCGCCGGACAGCCATAGTAGCGGATCGTTCCCTTCAGGTCTTTTTCTTCCATATAGGACTTTAGTGCATCGACAGCCGCCACAGAGGCCGTTCCGAGAAGATGGTGGCCGCAGCCATGTCCATCTGTTTTTCCTGCGATCGGACGACGCTCCGTGCAGTCTGCTTCCTGCTGAAGACTGGAAAGAGCGTCAAACTCACCAAGAAATGCGAGGACCGGCTTTCCGCTTCCCCACTCGGCAATAAACGCTGTCTTCTCTCCGGCAAGGTCAGCCCGGATTGAAAATCCGCGAGACGCAAGGTATTCCTGTTGTACCCTCGAAGATTCATATTCCTGAAAACGAGGTTCCGCATATCCCCAGATCTCATCCGCCATAGATGTATATGTGTCCTTCTGTTTCTCCACCAGTTCAGAAATTCTATCTTGATTCTTTGTTTCCATGCTGTCCACTCCTTCCTGTGTAATCCTTGTTCCTGCCACACACATTTCCATCAACAGGCACTATGTGCAACACTTCCATAAGCAGAAGCTTGTTATACCTATTTTTTTAGGCAGTCTTCTGAAAACCATCGCCCTTGATGGTTCTCATTCCGACTGCCTGATCTATCCTATTACCAGATCGATGGTTTTAAATCTGCCGGAAGCGGATTCGGATATATCTCTCCGTCAAGCTCTTCCTTCCAGTCTGCCTTTGCCTTCTCAATTAATTCCGGATTCAGAAGAAGTTCCGCGCCGACATACGCCATAACCTTCGCTGCCGCCAACATCCCTTTGTGAGCAATCGAAGATTTTCCCTGTGCAACAGCCTGCCAGGAATGAAGCGCTGTACCTGCTGCGTAACAGCTGGTATAGACCTGTGCTGTCGGAACGACCCAGCTGACATCTCCGACGTCCGTGGAGCCGCCACCGCCGTAAGCACTGTTTTTATCGACAATAAGATCCCACATCGGCTGCTCTAAGAGCTCCTGTTTATGTTCTTTTCCTCCGATCACTGCCGCCTGATCTTTCATTCCTTCTTTATCCAGCTCTGTGATCACACCCTGGAATTTCTTTGCATATGCAAGCTCTTCCTCCGTATAGCCGATCGGAACCACATGCTCCAGATTCTCCTGAACAAGATCCGCCAGTGTATCATTATTGATCAGGTTGGAATATGCTGCAACCTGCTTGATATCAACGGTCGTGCCTGTGATCAGAGCCGAGCCCTTTGCAATATCGCACATCCGCTCATAAAGCTTCTTGACCTGTGTTACCTTTGGTGCACGGATCGCATAGAGGATCTGTGCCTCAGCCGGGATCACGTTCGGAGCGATTCCGCCGGAGTTTGTGATCGCGCCGTGAACTCTCGCTGCATCGATCATATGCTCTCTCATATAGTTCACACCGATATCCATGATCTCAACGGCATCCAGCGCGGAACGTCCAAGCTCCGGCGCCCCGGCCGCATGGGATGAGATTCCGTGGAAGGTAAAGAATGCCCGGAAGTTTGCCAGATGGAATCCGCCCTTCATAACTTTATTCATTGTGTATGGATGCCAGGTAATCGCGATATCACAATCATCAAAATATCCATCCCGGACCAGATATGCCTTTCCACCCGCATTTTCCTCCGCCGGACAGCCATAGTAACGGATCGTTCCGCTCATGTGATTCTCTTCCATATAAGTTTTTAACGCATCAACAGCCGCTACCGACGCTGTTCCGAGAAGGTGATGACCACAGCCATGTCCGTTTGTCTTTCCCTCGATCGGGTGACGTTCTGTGCAGTCTGCCTCCTGCTGAAGGCTGGAAAGTGCGTCAAACTCACCTAAAAATGCGAGGATCGGCTTTCCGCTTCCCCATTCCGCGATAAATGCGGTCTCTTCTCCTGCGAGATCTGCCTTGACGGAAAATCCTCTCGCTTTTAAGAACTCCTGCTGAAGCTTCGTGGACTCGTACTCCTGAAATCTCGGCTCCGCAAAACCCCAGATCGCGTCACTGATTTTTGTATATTCATCGCGTCTCTGATCGATCGTCGTGCCGATCTCTTTTCTAAAATCTGTTCCCATATGTATATGCTCCTTTCTATGTTTCCCTTATCCATCAGAACCATACAGGCACGTTTCCGGCTCTCTTCACCTCTTTGTCCCACATGGGCTTCCGTTCGTGCACACACCCGTCCCTCATGTTATTCATGTCTTTTTCCGGTGACGTTCTCAGTTACGATCTTCCAGACCGTCACTGCGTTCACCATTGCCTCCGCGAACGAGTTCTCTTCGAATGCCTTCTTCTGACTCATCTGATTCATGAGGCTCGCCAAAGCTTTTTTCTTCGATGTGAGATCTTCCACGAAATATGCAGTTCCGTTTCCGCAGATGCTCTCAAAGCTTGTCGTCGACTTGCAGGCTGCGTCATAATCGATCTTCAGGCTATTTTTCCCGTAAATACAATATGAAACCTGAGGATTCTCTCTGATCTTATCGATCTTCGTCCCTTCCTTCGCTCCGTGAAAATACAGAACCAGCTTTCCTTCTTCCACTTCTGCACCATAATTCAATGGAATTAAATAAGGACATGACTCATCGTGGAACGCAACGGTGCACACAGTCTCCCGTTTCGCGATCGCCACAATATCAGCCATGTCCTTCAATTCTCTGTCACTTCGTCTCATCCAGACCTCCATTCCAGTCATAAAGATCCTACACTTTTGCCATTCTCCATTTCGATCCTTCAGGATTTTCATCGAAATTCCGCATTCAGTGCCATCCGCCAGACTTCCCGTAAGATGAGACTATCATATCATAATTTTTTTAATATCTCAAGTAATATACCGTTATCTTGTTCCTTCTGTCTGAAATTATCCCTCAATTCAGAATACTAAATTGCAGTTCCAGCACCACCGCAGACTGATCATGACCCATGATCACAATTCCAGAGCTTTCTCCTCTTATCCTAAAATACGGCCTGAATCAAAAACATATAAAGTACAGTTCCTGCCGCAATACTGAGCAGTGTATTCCTCTTCCATACGTGCAGCCCGACAACCACTGCGGAAGCTGCAATCTCCGGAATTCCATGAGATCCTGCAAAAAAGCTCACATTTTTCAGGCAGTACACCACCAGCATCCCCATGATCGCATACGGAAGAACTCCCGATAAATATGTAATGTATCCGGGGATCTCCTTCTTCCTGCCGAATATCACAAACGGAAGAAATCTTAAAACAATCGTTACTGCAACGCATACCGCGATCAGTGTGACCGCCCTCAAATCCATCCTCTCTATTCCTCCTAAATCAAGCAAAATCCACCGCTACCGCTGTATTGTACGGAATTTTCAGTTCGGAAATTTCCTACCCGTGTGCAGCAACCTGGGCACTGTTTTCATACTATTTCCTGTCCTTCGGAAAATGTCATGAATTATGCCGTCATCTGGCTGCTCTCAGTTTTCTTACTCCCACGCATCAGCGTCAAAATCACCGTGATAGAGATCATCGACGGGATCAGAAAGGCTGATGCCCCAAAGATCAACAGACAGATCACGGATGCAGCAACACCTGCAACGGCGCTTCTGTGATCCTTCGTGCTCATCCACTGTTCCGTAAATACCACCAGAAACAGAGCTGTCATCGAGAAATCGATCCCTTCCGTATTGATATTCAATACACTCCCGAGCACCGATCCCATCACGCTTCCAATTACCCAGTAAATCTGGTTCAACAGCGAGACAAGGAAGAAATATTTCTTCTCCTCGACCCCCTCCGGTACATCTCCACTGCACACCAGCGAATACGTCTCATCCGTAAGCGCAAAGATCAAATACGGCTTATATGGTTTTGTGTCCTTATATCGCTCCACCATGGAGATTCCATAAAATAAATGTCTTGCGTTGACCATCAGTGTCATAAGTGCCGCTGAGATCAGCGATGCGCCACCTGTTATCAGATCAATTGCCACATACTGCATTGACCCCGCATAAATGAACACACTCATCGCGAGCGCCCAGGTGATGCCGTAGCCCTTCGCTCCCAGCAGCATTCCAAATCCGATTCCCAGAACGATATATCCCGCCATTACCGGAATTGATCGTTTCAACGCATATCGAAATGTCATATCTGTTCTCCTATCCGTATTATTTCGAGATCTCTCCTGTTCATCTCCATCACGCTCCCATAATTCGGGTTTTTCGTTAAACAAAAAAGAGCTTGCAAAACAAGCTCTTTTCATGCCGGTGACCGGACTTGAACCGGTACGGGGTTGCCCCCGAGGGATTTTAAGTCCCTTGCGTCTGCCTATTCCGCCACACCAGCGGACGCATCGCAACGCGCAAACCGCGACGTGCGAATGGATGGAGGTGGATTCGAACCACCGAAGCAAATTGCAGCAGATTTACAGTCTGTCCCCTTTGGCCACTCGGGAATCCATCCATGTCAGGCAAGAGTGCCTTAACAATGTGAAATTGTAGCATATGTTCACACAAATTGCAAGATGTTTTTATTATTTTAGTGTAAAAGTTCAGCCATAGGATGACAGAAGCGACGATTGGGTGCTCGCACACAAAGCGTCAATTCTGTCATCCTATGAGCAGAGCGCCAATCTATGAGCAAAAGTAGTCACGAAGTGACGAAAAAGCGTGCTAACGCAACTTTGCGAATGACGCAGGCTGAACTGCTTCAATATAATATAAATAGAAAGGATACTGCGACAGTTGCATCAGTCCGTAATCGGTTACCTGATATCCATCCTGCTGCAATCCGGCGATGGCATCTGCGCCAAGTTCGGTCGGTGTAAAATACCAGAACCTGTCGGAATCCGCCTGGTTGTAATCTCCGTTCACGATTTCATTATCCGGATAGTAATAATACAGCACGGTCCAACCCAGATGTTTTACACCATTCGTGACCATATTTACATCCTCATCGGGGGTACCGATCAGATCCAGTGTCTTTTCGGTCTCCACCTTCTGCTGTTCATAGCTGTCATAGCATTCCCGATAGTTCTGAATTCCCAGGCCGAATAATACTACCAGCAATACCGCCAGCACAATTCTGCTTACAGCCTCCAGACCCTTCCAGGACTTCTTCTCCAGCTCTGCAGCCAGTTCCAGCACACGGCTGCTGCCCACCGCCAGCATGACGATTGCCACCGCACTTAACGGATACAGATATCTCTGTGCCAGCATCGGCGCCATAACAACGCTTAATAAATAGGCGAATACCAATGTTCCAAGGATCGTACAGGCTCCCACTGCCATGGCATATGTCTTGTCAGACCAGTTTCTCACAGAAGGCTTCTGCATATGTACTCCGTCTTTTTCCACAGAGAATACAGAAGAATCCACTGCCAGGGTCACCACCAGAAACAGAATCACCAGCGGGAATACGATACCATTCATCCCTCTGCCGCCCATAACGATCTCCAGACTCTGGTCCAGTCCCAGGATCTCTGTCATCCACCAGCCTCTGCTGACATTTTTCAAGCCGGCATAGAAGAAATATAGCCAGGGTGCATAACCTATGAAAAATGCTACGATGGCCAGAACACCCTTTATCCATGTTTTCCCACGGTATTTGATCCATACGGCCACTCCGGTGAAAAACATCATGATTCCCACAGCCACCAGTGCATAATAGTGAGAATACGCTGCTGCCAGTGCCCACAGCACCATGCCTGCCCAGGTCTTCCTGTTGCCGTCAGCAATGACTCTGTAGGAACAATAGAAGCAACCCATTACACACAGGAAAGCCAGCGCATACATGCGGACTTCCAGATTGTACTCCAGACATGCCTGTCCCAGACCGGAGATCATCACAAAAAATATTGCCGGAAGCAGCCCGAAATGTTTCCGCACAACGGTCAGTGCCAGTACGATTCCGATCACGAAGGGCACCAGAGAGGCCAGATGGAATACCGGTACCTTATATCCGAACAGGGTCCCGAATAATTTCAGCCAGTAATAATACAGTGGCGGATGATTGTCCCAGTAATACAATACCTGCAAAATGCCATCCACATCCTTGTGGGCCGTATTCGCAGAAAACGCCTCATCCCCCCACAGCACACGGTCGGACATCATACTGAAGTTCAGACACACTACCAGCACTGTCAATGCCAGTACTGCCATCGGTCCTATGTATTTGCGAAATACGCTCCACGCCTTGCTATCGGTAATCTTACTCAGGACGCTCCGGATCTTCTCATGCTTTCCGGCTTTCGCTTCTTCCACGAACAATTCTGCAATGGCATAGACCAACATCATGCTGATCTCCAGGCATAGAACTTTCACTGCATATTCTCTGGATTCCAACAGCTTTCTCAAGATCGTATTGCCGTCATTGCCGGTCAGCGACAACAGGATCCAGGGAATGACCAGCATACAGAGCAGGCAGGTGAGATAACGAAGGACATATTCTCCCTTCCCGATCGTGACAGACTGTCCGCTTTTTTTGTTATTTTTTAAAATAGATTGCCGCCAGATCCCAATGGATACCAGCGGCAACAGCAGGGTAATAATGATGGTGAACATCGAATATCCTCTCTGTCTTTTGTATTTGTAACTATTTATAGGGCAAAGTAACCACCATGAGCAAAAAGGAAGTCTCGCAGAGGCGGTTTTGCGAATGGGGTTCTGAATAGTTACATATATTTATTCTTCTATAAATTTCAAAATGGTTGCGGATGTCTGGGGCATCTCGATCAGGATCTTGCCTGCCTTGATCTCATATTCCGCGCCTTCCATGCAATAACCGTCATCTCTGGACTGTAAGATCACTTTCATCTTACCGGTCTTGGGCGTACCGATCTCCCACACATGGATTTCCTTGGTGATCGGATGATTATTGTTATTGATCAGAACCGCACACTGACCTTTCCGGTTAAAACGACCATAGGAAATAAAATTATAATCGCTTTCCAACATTTTCAAAGATCCGCTGCGCAACTCTTCATTTTCACGACGCAGGCGGATAATGTCCTTATGAAATGCCAGCAGCACCTGATCCTCATGTCCCCAGGGATACGTTCTGCGGTTGTCGGGATCCGTGAAACCACAGACACCGGCCTCATCTCCGTAATAGATCGTAGGTGCACCCGTCCATGTCATCTGGATCACAACACCTTCCCGGAAGACCGCTTTATTAATACCTTGTTCCGCAGCCTGGGGGCCCAGTGTATTGGTACGTCCCACCTTATGATTTGTTCTCGTCAGGAAACGGGAATGGTCATGGTTGGACAGTTCATTCATTGCCACCTGCCAGCTGGGCATGGAGAAACTGGAGGTATGATGCCGCATAGCACCCCAGAAGCTCTCGGAATTGCCGAGCAGATCCTCCCGGTAGTCATCACTGTGTTTCTCCATACCGGTCAGAAACCAGGTCACGGGCTCCATGAATGCATCGTAGTTCATAACGGTATCCCATTCATTTCCCTGTAACCAGTCTCTGGTGTTGCCGTAATGCTCTGCCAGAATAATGGCTTCCGGATTGGCCTCTTTTACCGCTTTCCGGAATTCCTGCCAGAAATGATGGTTGAATTCCTGACTGTGACCCAGATCAGCTGCCACATCCAGTCTCCATCCATCCACATTGTAGGGCGGAGATACCCATTTTTTCGCTACATGAAGGACATAGTCCATCAGTTCCTGGGATCCCTCGTAGTTCAGCTTCGGCAGTGTGTCATGTCCCCACCATCCGTCATAGGAATTGTTATAGGGCCATGCTGCCTGATTGTGGAAATCAAAGTAATTCCGATAAGGGCTGTCAGCACTGACATAGGCACCATTGTCATATCCTTCCGCATTTTCATAAATGCGCTCTTTGTCCATCCATTTATTAAAGGATCCGCAGTGATTGAAGACACCGTCGAGGATGACTCTCATGCCTCTGCGGTGTGCCTCTGCCACCACCTGAGCAAACAGCTTGTTGCTGGCTTCCAGATTCGCCTTGTTAGTCACACGGTCAATATAACGGGAAGCAAAACGGTTCTCCCGCTGTCCGTCGGGAAGCAGGTCTCCTTCATCACTGACGATTTTCCCAAGATGGGGATCAATATAGTCATAGTCCTGGATATCATACTTATGATTGGATGGGGAGACAAACAGTGGGTTAAAGTAAATGACCTCTACGCCCAGATCCTGCAGGTAATCCATCTTGTCCAACACACCCTGCAAGTCGCCGCCATAGAACTCGCGGACATCCATCTGTGCCGGATAACGTCCCCAATCCTCTACACGGTGCACCGGTTCCCCGATGTAACAGTACTCATTGGTAAGCACATCATTGGAAGGATCTCCGTTGCAGAAACGATCCGTATAAATCTGGTACATGACCGCACCCTTTGCCCAGTCCGGTGTATGGAATCCGGGAATAATGATAAAGTCATAATATTCATTGACTTCCTGTACCAGACCTCTCATATCGTAGATGCCTGTGATCCTGCCGGTCTGCACTTCAAAATAATAAGACACCTTCTGATCATCCAGCCGCATGACATAAGCGTAATAGTCAAAGTCATTATTGCTCTCCACACGTACCATGAGGTGTTTCTGACCGCCGCATACCAGGAACACTCTGTCCACATTATTTCTGGCGGTCCGGAAGCGGATCGTCACTTCGGAAAAACAGGCCGGCTCTTCCGGAATCACATATTCCGCACTGGTATCTGTAAAAAGTGCTCTCCTGTTAAATACAGGTCTCATGGCCGCAATATATTGCTGATTATATTCTGTTCGCCGTAATAGCTCCAGATCCATAGTATCTACCCTTTCTGAGACTAATGTCTTACTATCTATATTATGACACTGCTTCTGTCAAAGTGCTTTGTTGTCTTGTGCGCTCCGGCAGTGTGACATGTCCCAAGCTCAAAAGCTCTATTTATTATACCCTTTTTCCTTACATCTGACAACTGCCCGCCTCTCTATTCAGCGATTTTTAGACAGTAAAAAGGACAGTCTTGGGAGGACTGCCCTTTTTAGAGAAGGTATTTCTTTCTTATGGGGTATAGCAAAAAACTATATAATGTATTGGGGGGGTTACGAGTATTATAATAGCATGCACTACTATTTTTGACTATTCTCAAAATTCACAAATATTACAAAAACATATATCTGTTTTTGTCTATTTTTCACAAAAGTAGTTTGTACAATACTACCAAATCTCTGATTTTCCTGCGAAAACCTTTTCCACTCCCGACCCTTTACGAAAGTTCAGTATTCAAAAAGGAATCTGCTTTCGGCTGAAATAATGCTTCAAACTCGTCTCTGTTGATCTTTTCTTTTTCCAACAGCAGCTGTGCACAGCTATGCAGCACATCCTCATGCTGTAAGATAATATCCTTGGCTTTGGTATAGCAGTCATCTATGATGTGCTTGACTTCCTTATCGATCTCACCGGAAATCTCCTCACTGTGCGCCTTAGCATGTGCCAGATCCTTACCGATGAAGACTTCATCATCGTCATCGTCATAGCAGATGACACCGATATTATCAGACATTCCGTAACGGGTTACCATACGGCGGGCTGTCTTGGTGGCTTTCTTAATATCACTGGATGCTCCGGTGGTAATATCTCCGAAGATGATCTCCTCCGCAATACGTCCTCCCAGAGATACCATGATATCCTGGAGCATACGGCTCTTGGTGGCGAACATCTCATCCTTTTCCGGCAGGGGCATGGTATAACCGGCGGCTCCCACACCGGTAGGAATAATGGATACGGTGTAGACAGGTCCCACATCCGGCAGCACATGGAACAGGATCGCATGACCTGCCTCGTGATATGCCGTAATCTTCTTCTCCTTGTCGGAAATAATGCGGCTCTTCTTCTCTGCACCGATTCCTACTTTGACAAACGCCCTCTTAACATCTTTATTTGCGATAAAGGAGCGATTCTCCTTCGCTGCGATGATCGCTGCCTCGTTCAACAGATTCTCCAGATCCGCTCCGGTGAATCCTGCGGTAGTCTGTGCAAGCTGCTGTAAATTTACATCATCTCCCAGGGGCTTATTCTTCGCATGTACCTTCAGTATTTCTTCTCTGCCACCCACATCCGGAGTCCCTACCGCTACCTTACGGTCAAATCGTCCGGGACGCAGGATCGCGGGATCGAGAATATCCACACGGTTCGTAGCTGCCATGACGATAATGCCTTCGTTGACACCGAAACCGTCCATTTCTACCAGTAACTGGTTCAGGGTCTGCTCTCTCTCATCGTGTCCGCCGCCCATACCGGTACCACGCCGTCTTGCCACGGCATCGATCTCATCGATAAATACGATACAAGGTGCATTATGCTTTGCTTCTTCAAACAGGTCACGCACACGGGAAGCGCCCACACCGACGAACATTTCCACGAAATCAGATCCGGAGATGCTGAAAAAAGGTACTCCGGC
>OGEC01001461.1_pt1 | contig 11470 bp, 8 predicted proteins | sample 1570551 | NCBI WGS metagenome assembly OGEC01 (sample SAMEA2582127, study PRJEB24529) | metagenome | biome: Human gut stool | place: China | collected 2011 | reverse complement strand
CCTGTCCGCTTGTCTTGATGACTTGCTGGAAGGGGGCCGGTGTGATGGCATTTACCTTTACACCGGCAGCGTCAGCTTTCGCTTTCGGGAGGATGATTTCATCGCTGTGCTCGCCGGCGGGTTCGCTGGTGGCAGCTTTGCCGTGATCGTGTCCTCCGCTGCATTCACCTTCGTGTGAATGTTCGGCTCCTTCGGCTTCGTGGTCATGACCTTCCGCTTCGTGGTCATGTCCTTCGTGTTCATCATGATTGTGTGTGACGGTCTCGTGGTCATGCCCTTCATGACCAGTATTTTTACTATTGCAAGAGCCCAGGACGAATAATCCCATGACTCCTATAAAGATAAGTTTCTTCATAAATGTTGTTTTCCTACTAAGTTTTACTGTTTTTGTACGCTACAAAGATAGAGTAACGCAGATGCAACTTGCTTGCATTTACGTCATTATGCAAAAACAGAGTAGGGAGGGGCCCGAAGTGAGGAGGTACGAGGTATTTTCGTACCGTGCAGGGATTCACGATAGATGTAGTAATTTTTGACTCGTCTTTCCTGCGGTCGTAATAAATGTTCGATGATCGTATCCGTAAACAGGGTGGCGACGAATACGTAATTCGGTCCGCTGTCCGTGTGCACGGAGGGGATGGGGGAGTGGAAGCGGGTCATGCATTCGCTGCTGCAACATGAATCGCTTGCGGGGTGATGATGGTGGTTGGGGCATTGCTGCTCTACCGGTTGGTCCTGCTTCATGCAGATCATCCCGTTGGGGTGGTGGTGATGGGGAATAACGGCGGCTACCAACATAATGATGTTGATAAAGAATAGCATCGTTACTATGAATCGTTTCTTCCCTTTCATCCTTTATTGCAGAACATTGTCTGCTCTAAGTCTATTATTAAATTTGCACAAATATACAAATACTTTTTCTTTCACCTAAAGCAGATAATGTCTTTTTATTGTTTATTATTTCTTTTCCAGTTCCTGCAACGAATCCATTTTCTTCTTTTCGAGGAATTCGTAGATGCCGCAAAGATGCTCCGTCACCTTCTTATTGCCGAACTCGTAGACCTTTGTCACCAGTCCGTCAAGGAAGTCACGGTCGTGCGAAACGACGATCAGGGTGCCGTCGAAATCCATCAGCGCTTGCTTGAGGATATCTTTGGTTTTCATGTCGAGGTGGTTGGTCGGCTCGTCCAGAATCAGGAGGTTGACCGGTTCCAGCAGGAGCTTGATCATTGCCAGACGGGTACGTTCGCCACCCGAGAGCACTTTCACTTTCTTCATAGATTCTTCCGGCCCGCCGAACATGAAGGCGCCCAGCAAGTCACGTATCTTGTTGCGGATTTCTCCTTTTGCCACGTCGTCAATCGTCTGGAAAACCGTGAGGTTTTCGTCCATCAGCGAGGCTTGATTCTGCGCGAAATATCCGATTTGTACGTTATGTCCCAGCGTCAGCGTGCCGTCGTGGTCGATTTCGTTCATGATACATTTCACCAGTGTCGATTTACCTTCACCGTTCTTGCCTACGAAAGCCACCTTGTCGCCACGTTCAATCGTCAGGTTGGCGTTGCGGAATACGACATGGTCGCCGTACGTCTTCCCGACGCCTTCCATCGTGACGGGATAACTGCCCGAACGGGGCGAAGGCGGGAATTTCAGCCGCAGTGCCGAAGTATCTTCCTCGTCTACTTCCAGCAATTCCAGCTTTTCCAGCATCTTGACACGGCTCTGCACTTGCAAAGTCTTCGAATACGTCCCCTTGAAACGTTCGATGAAGGCTTCCGTTTCGGCGATGAACTTCTGTTGCTCGTCATAAGCCTTCTGTTGCTGTTCGCGGCGTTCCTTGCGCAGTTGCAGGTATTGGGAGTAGTTTACTTTATAGTCGTAGATGCGGCCCATCGTTACTTCAATGGTGCGGGTGGTGATGTTGTCCACGAATTTGCGGTCGTGGCTGATCACGATGACCGCTTTGCCGTTATTGATCAGAAAATCTTCCAGCCATTGGATCGATTCGATGTCGAGGTGGTTGGTCGGCTCGTCAAGCAGGAGTACGTCCGGTTTTTGCAGCAGCAGTTTGGCGCGCTCGATGCGCATGCGCCAGCCTCCGCTGAAGTCGCTCGTCTGACGTTGAAAATCTTCGCGTGTGAATCCGAGTCCGAGTAATGATTTCTCTACGTCCTCTTCGTAATTGGTTGCGTCGATGGAGTAAAATTTTTCGCTGAGGGCGGACACTTCCTCGATCAGTGCCATGTAGCTGTCACTTTCGTAATCCGTCCGTGTTTCCAGCTCCTTGTTCAGTGCGTCTATCCGTGCTTCCATCTCATGCAGATGCGCGAAAGCCTGTGCCGTTTCGGCAAACACGGTTCTGCCGTCTTCCGTCATCAAATGCTGCGGGAGATAGGCTACTACGCAATCCTTGGGGGCCGAAACCTTGCCACGGGTAGGCTGTCGGACTCCTGCCAGAATCTTGAGTAAGGTACTTTTTCCCGCTCCGTTTTTTCCCATCAGGGCGATGCGGTCTTTTTCAGTAATAACGCAAGAAATATCACTAAATAGGGTAGTGCCGCTAAACTCTACGGCTAGTCCGTCTATCGAAATCATACAATTCTTTATAATTTGAGGCGCAAAGATAGCGAAATATATCAATCTTTTTTATAACTTGCGGGCTGAAAAACATTATTAACTGAAATATGTTGACTAAAAAGTAATTTTAGAGAATAATTTTAAAAATAATATAGAAACGATATGGAAGGCGGACAAACAAATGAATTCAGACCTCTTATCTTAGTGGCCGAGGACGACGACAGCAACTTCAAATTGATCAAAGCAATCATCGGAAAGAAATGTGATATACAGTGGGCCAAGAATGGCGAAGAAATCGTGGCACTGTTCAAGGAATACGGCAACGAGGCCAAAGCGATCCTGATGGACATCAAAATGCCTGTGATGAACGGACTGGATGCTACGAAGATCATCCGCGGAGAAAACAAGGAAATCCCTATTATCATGCAGACCGCCTACGCTTTCAGCTCTGACAAGGAGAATGCGATGAACGCGGGAGCGAGCGAAGTGCTGGTGAAACCGATCACACTGTCGATTCTGCGCAATACGCTGACGAAGTATTTCCCCGAATTGGTCTGGTAGACTGATCTCTTTTTTTGTCCGGTAGACTGATCTTTTTTGTTTGTTAAACCGGTCTTTGTTCCGGCAGACATGATCTTTATCCGGTAAAACGGTATCGCTGAGTAGAAAAACGGTATAACAATTCGGGTGTTTTTTCCTGTTTTGTATTTGTGATATTAACAAATAGCTGGCGACTGTAAAAATAAAATAGGCGGACCTCACGGTCGGCCTATTTCTGTTCGTTTCCGTTAATTTGTTAGAGTTCAGAAACGACTCTATGTAAAGTCTCTCCTTTGAGAGATTTTAAGAGCGATTTTTATCGGCTTCCACCTGCCCACCAAACGGGTTCGGAGTATACGTATTGTCCGTCACCAAAGGCTTCTTTGATGGCTACATTTGCCAATACATCGTCTGCTCCGTAACCGAAACGCAGCGGGAATTTGTTAGAGTTCAGCGGGTTTTTCAGTTCCACTAAGTTTTCGTTCGCACCTTTCATACGGCGGTAGTCGTTGTAAGCTTCCAAAGATTCGCCGGATGCACCAAAGAATGCGAGATATTTCTGTACCATTGTTTCTTTTAATGGGTTAGCGGCAAAAAGAGGAGCTACTTCATTATCAAAATAGGCTTCGGCGACGGCGTCACCCAAGAAATCGGCTTTCCCGCCCAGCCAGTTTCTGGCGGCATCGGCAACTGTATTCTCCAAATTGGCAAATGCAGCGATAACGGCATCTTTCAAAGCGGCTTTTGCTTCATCTACTCTGCCACCCAGACGACACAGGGCTTCTGCTTCGAGGAATTTTACTTCATGGTAACTGATCAGTTGTGTGGGAGCGGTCATAGCCCATGAGGCCATAGACATGCCATAATTATTCTGTAATTCCTGAGGGGTGCCGTTAGGAGCTACGTTGATGGCATCGATTGTTGTGGCTTGATTTGCACCGCCTCCATATACAACATTTCCGCTAGGATCAGGTTGGATAAATGAGCGTGGAGCTCGCGGGTCATTTCTTGTTGCAAATTTCTCGATGAGACTTTCGCTGGCTGCAAGGCTGTTGCGGCTATAGCTGAAAGCCCAAAGGGGATTTAGTTGAGAATCACCGTCATAAATGTCCAGTTTACATTCTTCATTTGCATTGGTAAATGATTTACTTACATAGGTCAGAATGTTTTGGAGATCGGTAGTCTGATTGGCGCTTTTGTTAAGAAGACGCATTGTATAGCGTGCTTTCAGTGCATAAGCTGTTTTAAGCCACAGACCGGCTTGTGCATCTTGGTCTGATCCGTAGATGAGGTCTTTTGATCCCACTGCACCTGATAATCCTTCGTCTTCGGCTGTTCCATCCTTCAAAAGTGTGATAGCAGCATCCAGGTTCTGCATTACTTCTTTGTAGATAGACTCTTGTGAATCAATTTTAGGTTGCATATACTTCGGTGTGCCGTCCGGATTTAAAACTCCGGTTTCGCTGAACGGTGTGTCTCCGAACACATCGGCTACTACCGCACCATTGTAGGCAAGAAGGATTCTGGCTATTGCTTCAGTTACTACATTGCCTTTTTCCGATGGGTCTTCCTGACACTTGTTGATTACAATCTTTGCATTCTTTATATTGGCGTAAACGCTGATCCACGCATTGTTGTAGGTCGTGGCAGTGGTCGGTTCTCCGCTGCGGACTTCTGCCCGGTAGAGTTGGTTGCCGATACCTGTTTCGTGCTCCATGTAAACGGACGAATAGAGTGAAAAATCTCCTCCTACTGTGCTGAATGCAGTGCTGACTCCCAAGTCTGTTATCAAAAACTTCGCCGGAGCATCCTGCGGGTTATTGGGATTCTTGTTGACTTTGTCCATTGCATCTTCCGTACAAGCAGAAGCAATGACAGCAGTAAAGAAAGAAACTGCCAGCAATTTTCCTATTGATTTATATTTTTTCATTGTCTTGCAGATTAAAATTTAATATTAAAGCCGAAACCAAAGCTAGCTGTTTGCGGCATTGAATAGTCTTCGAAAGCTCCGGACATATTGTTGTTTCCTTGGCTGGCTTCCGGATCAAGGTCAGGCATCTGTGCCCAGACGAGGATATTTCTTGCGAAAGCATTCACCGAAAGTTCCATCCACTTTTTCTGGAGTACTTTGTAGCTTACTGCCACTTCGCGGAGTTTGATGAACGAGTTGTCGTATACAGAAGATTCGTCAATATCGTTCAGGCGGCTGTAGTACACTTGTTGCGCATTGGCTCCGGTGATGGCGATATCGTTTTTGGTTCCGTCCTGTTTGTAACCGTCAAAGATGATCGTGCCTTCCCGATTTTCTGTTCTTTTGCTGACGCCGTAGTAGTCGGACAAACCGGTAGTTCTGCTGTACATCTGGCCACCTTGTTTCCAGTCAAGTACAGCACTGATGGTACATTTCCACAGACGCAATGACGTATTGAAACCCATTACGAAATCCGGAGAAACTTTTCCGATCACCTGTGCCTCACCGGCAACAGGCAAACCGTTTTCGTCTACCAGACGATTGCCGTTAGCGTCTCTCTTATATCCTACGCCATAGATTACAGGGAATTTTTCGCCTGCTGATGCACGAACCTGTGGAGTGACGTAACCACCCAGTGAAATGTTTTCCACACCCGGAGCCAGTTCGTCTACATAGTTGTCGATTTTGGTCCAGTTGAAACCGAAGTCCCAGTTGATATTCTTCGTGCGGATCGGGTTGAATCCCAATGTGATTTCGTGCGTGTCGGTATGAATCTTACCACCGTTTGTCAACAGTTTGCTGGCACCGGTAGAAGACGCCAAAGGCACTGAAAATATCTGGTCTTTGACGTTCTGACGCGAATAAGTATAATTCAACGTAATCAGGTTGTCGAAGAAGTTCACGTCGGCACCGATTTCGTACGAACGTGTATTCTGCGGTTTCAGATTCGGGTCGAATATTGTGTAGTACGGGGTATAGGCAGTAGTACCTTTGATGGGGTACATGATGGGAGTCAGCGAATAGAATCCTCCTCCGTACGTGGGAGTCGAGTAATAATTCTCAAGGAAATCACCAGCCTGTCCTACTTCCGCATAAGAAACTCTCAGTTTGGCGTAGTTGACTACATCATTTTTCAGTTCATCAAGTTCTGTCAGGATGAAACCTGCTGACACAGAGGGATAGAAGAACGAACGGTTGTTGCGCGGCATGTTGGACACATAGTCCTGACGTCCGGTCACAGTCAGATAAAGCATGTTTCTGTACGAAGCCGATACGTTGCCGAAGAAACCGACAGTACGGTTTTTCCATCTTTCTTCTTCTGTAAGCTGAGTGGTTGCATTGTTGATATGATTCCACCCTGCGAAGTTATAGTTTGTTCCGTATTCGTAGTATTTCTTTCTGTTGCTCTGGATAAATTCGTTACCTGCTACAGCGTTCAATCCCCAGTCGTCATTGATGCGCCAGTCGTAGTTGATGGTCAGCAATGAGTTGTAGGTAGCGTTTGTCCAACCGTAGTTTTCTATCTGGCCGCGACCGCCGCCGGTGTTACTTCCGTATCCGTAGCTGTCAGAGTAGTGAGTGGTATAAGCGTCTACACCTAACATATATTTCGCGTTCAGTTTATGGTTGGCCGTTCCGAAATCTGTTTGATAAGTGGCATATACATTTCCGAAGAAACGGTTGGTGTCTTCTGTGTATTTGTTGTTGTCAATAGCCCAATAGGCATTGTCAAAATTTCCACGGAAAGAGTTTTGCTTATAAATGTCGCCGTCTACATGGCTGGGGATACCTGCCAGATCGTAGCTTGCGGGCGAAGCGTAAACAGTTCTCAGCAGTCCGTTTCCGGACGTTACCGCCTTGTCAATCGAAGTCGTGATGTAGTTTCCTGCAAAACCGGTTGTGAAGTTATTCGTCAGTTTCGTTTCGGCGCTTACTTTCACGTTGTATCTGTCCATGCCAGTTTTGGGGATAATACCGTCTTGGTGCGTATTTCCAAGAGAAACGGAGTATGAACTTTTTTCCAGCGTTTGTGCCACGTTCAGCGAGTTGCTCCAAGTGATACCTGTTTCGAAGAATTCTTTTGTATTGTCGTAAGCCTGTGGAGTAGCCCAAGGGTCAAGACCTGCTGAAGCACGCTGCGGCACGTAATATTTGCCGGATTGCATGCCATACTTTTGAGTAAATTCGTTGTCGGTGTTGCCGCCATAATTGGGATCGTTGGACAGTTCAGAAATCTTAGGTCCCCAGGATAATCCTGAAGTTGGGCTGTATCTTCCGCCGGACCCCTGTGCATACGTCTTTTGGAATTCGGGCAGGCGACCGACTACGTCAAAACTGACATTGGATGAGAAACTGACTTGGGGTTTGCCTTTTTCCAGTCCCTTACCGCTTTTGGTGGTGATGATGATCACACCATTGGATGCGCGGATTCCGTAAAGTGCCGAAGCCGCCTGTCCTTTCAGAATGTTGATACTTTCAATGTCGTTCGGGTCGATATCTACCGCGCGGTTGGCAAAGTCCACGCCGCTTAAAATACCGTTGTTCTGTATGTCCGTATCTACGTCAGGAGTACTGGTCACTGCCATTCCGTCGATTACGTAAAGCGGCGTGTTATCTCCGGAGAAAGAACGTGCGCCACGGATCGTGATCTGTGAAGATGCTCCGGGCATACCGCTCGAAGGTTTGATATCCAGACCGGAAACTTTTCCTTGCAACGCTCCTGCCAGGCTGGAGTTGGAAGCTTGGGTCAGTTGTTCGGACTTCACGTCCTGAACGGCGTAGCCCAGCGCTTTCTTTTCGCGGGAGATACCCATGGCCGTTACTACGACTTCGTCCAGGGCTTTGGCGTCACTTTTTAATACTACGTTGATAACGCCCTGTTTGATCGTTACTGTCTGCGGAACCATTCCTACATAGGAAACGCGCAAAGTTTTAGAAGAACTTGGTACGGCGGGGAGTTGTCCTTTCGGGAAGCGTTAAGTGTTTTTGGGGCTATTTAAGGCATAAAATGATAAAAAGATAGCATTTTGAATGATTCGCTGATGTTATTTTATGAAAATAACGATTTTAACACTATCTTTATGTCGTGTAATGTAATTTGAATATTATTAAAATCGTGCTCAAATCTTCTCATTTCATCAATATACTGATTAAATTCTTTCAATATGATACTTTATAGTTAAAAACGTAACACTTTTTTAATTTTGATATAAATAGTGTTATCTTTGCACCCTGTTAGAGACTAGAAGTCTATTTATAGGTTAAATTTAAGAGAGAATTTATGAAAAGAAAATTGATGTTCTTTATGACCTTCCTTTTTTTGGGTATAGGTCTGGTGACAGCGCAGACGTCCCGAGTTACCGGTGTGGTAACCGCCGAGGAAGATGGCCTGCCTGTTGTAGGTGCTTCGGTATTAGTGAATGGCACTACTCTTGGTACTATCACGGATATTGATGGTAAGTTTACAATCACGAATGTACCAAGTTCTTCTAAGACTTATTGATATTTTAAAGCCTCTCTTTTTCCTCCTTTTTTATTCTATCTTATTGTAAATCAGAATATAAGTGCTTCTTTCCGCAACTTGGCTTCCCGGCTCACTTACTATAATCGCAACCTTTTCCCTTTCTTTTTCGATCTCAGTCATCTTTTTCGGGCAGGTACTTGGCTTGTTTTCAGGGGGCGGATGCTTAGGTTCTACCTTTATTTGAGGCTTTCTATGAGCGATAGGGGCAGACCGGTCTTTTCGGCAATGAGTTGATTGTCAATTCCTTGCTTTTTCATGTCGATGGCTGTCTGAAAGATGTTCAAGGCTTCTTCGCGACCTTTCTTCAGCCCTTCTTCCATCCCTTTCTTTATTCCTTCCTTTTCCGCTGCATCCATTGTCACCAAATAATCCCGGTACACTTTGACGCTATTGTCGTATAGCTCTCTCTCCTTTGGAGACATAGAAGCCACATCAGCGATCTCTTCGAGTTTTTCGAAGACGGCTTTTCGTGCCTTGAATGGCAGGCGTTTTAAAGTTTCCATATTATTTAATATATAAATCCAACGTTCAAAATTCGTTTCGCATTCCTCTTCGTTTTTGTTGAAGAGAGGGAGAGCGATAAAGATTTCCCGGAACTTATCCGAGAAGAGTTCTCCTGTTTCCCTGTCACTTAGAATAACATCCGTGCGGAGTTTTATGTTCTTGTCCATGATGAAATTCATCAGAAAGACTCCGTAAACAGCTTTTATTTCAAATTTCCAGTCGTGCCCCGTCCGGCCCTGGTTGACGATGGCACGGGAGAGATAGAAGATGGAGCGTTCTTTAAAATTGCTCTGCATGCGGTTTTGCATTTCGACAATTATCTTTTCGCCCGTGTCCGTGGTGCAGTAGACATCGTAGATGATGCCTCGTCCTTCCGGGTAGTCCGGCAGCTGTTCGTTGTTCAAAAACGTTAAGTCGGTTATCACTCGTTCACCTTCGAGAAGGTCGTTCAGAAATTCGATTAGTAAATTCTTGGAGACTTCTCTGCCGAATATTAGTTTGAATCCGTAGTCGGTGAACGGATTGATAAATTTGCTCATTGTTTTGGTTGTTTCTCTTTTATGTTGTAAAGAGATGTTTCTCTTCGCATGTATAGTGAAGAGGCTTTTCTTTATTCTACAAAGATAGGATAAATTATTGTTTTATGATGCGTTTGGCGGGAGAAATAAATGACGTGGGTGCTCAAAAATGTTCATCTTCCTCTTAAAAATGTTCATCTTCCCCTAACTCGCTTTTTGAGGATGCCGTTGTAGGTGTCTTCAAATTCTGCCGAGTGGTTGAGTGCCCAGAGGATGTAGTCGCCCGGCTCGTTCTTTTTGAGCAGGGTGGAGCGGTATTCGGAGCTGAGGACTTTCCATAAGGTGCCGCAGGGACCACCCAGCTTTCTGCGTCTGGCGAGGGCGAGGATGGCTTTCACGGTTGGTTCGTTCCGGATGCCGATGGCGTCCATGTTGAGGCGTAGCAGGGATTCGGAGAATCCTCCGGAAGCAGTGCTTTCGTTCGGGGCTTCTTCCTGCTGGTTTCTTTCGTATTGGGTTCCGTTGTGCTTGGCTTCTTCCTGCTGGTTTCTTTCGTACTGAGTTCCGTTGTGCTTGGCTTCTTCTAGCTGACTTCTTTCGTATTGGGTTCCGTTGTACTTGGCTTCTTCTAGCTGGTTTCTTTCGTACTGAATTCCGTTATATCTAGTTTCTCCCTTCTGATCTATTCCTTCATTTCTTCTTTCTTCCTTATTTTCCTCTCCTCTTTTTCCGGACGAGATTTCTAAAGACAAACCTTTGACAGCAACAGGCGCAGCCTGAAAAACGCCGTTTGACGGAACGGGCGGCTGCTCTCTATCCTTCTCCCATTCATTTTCGGTTTTGCTTTGTCTTTCCCTTTCTTTGTCTCTTTCTCTTTCTCTTTCCGGTTTGCTTTTAATCTCAGTATCTGTTTCCGATTTACTTTCGATTTCTGTATCCGTTTCCTGTTTTGTTTGTGGGATTGTTGCTGCAATTTCTCGGTTTTTTGCAGCATTAATTTTCATAGCTGCTTCGTCGGTCACTGTTTTTGTAGCATTGATTCCTGTGCCTGCTGCATGGATATTTGTGCCTGTCGTGTCGATTCCTGTCTTTGTTTTAGTAACTTCTGTAGCTGTGATATTGATTCCTGTTTTTATTGCGTTGACTTCTGCGCCTACTATATGGCTTTCCGCTTCATACACTTCTGTACCTTTTGAATTTATATTATTTCTTATTTCTGCGGAATTATTTTCCGTTCCATCCTCTCCTTCCTTGATGAGCCAAAACTGTTCCAGCGGAAGTTTGTATTTCCTTCGGCTGTCGGTAATGATTTTGTGGTATTGCTCTTGGATGGCTTGCGAAGTCAGAATCCCGTACTCCTTATATATATAGGTGTCGAACAGTCCGACGGACAGGCAGTCGTCGATGATGGCCTGCATCTCCTCCTCCTCGCAACACACTTCCTGCGAAATGTCGAACAAGGTATCTTGATTCCATGCGACATAAAATCCCTTTTCTTTGTAGATGAGGCAGAGCAGGGAAGTGAGTGCGGCAATTCCTGCTGCATGATGACGGTTGGAAATGCGGCGTACCTTCCTGTCTTGGAAGAAGTTGACATCGAGCGGGAAATAATCTAATCCGGGTTTGGAAATACGGGCCATCTTTTTGAATATTTAGAGTGATATTGAATGATAAATAATGAATGATAAATAATGAATAAGGCGAATCGGTAATTTTAATTTAGCTCATTTCAGTATGGTGATAAGCTACTTGATAGTCAGTTCTGTCTCTCAACTGAGGGTGACTAAAAAGTCGATTCTATCTCTATTCTCCTCCTTCCCGAAGGAGGAGAATAGA
>OGEC01001448.1_pt1 | contig 11572 bp, 10 predicted proteins | sample 1570551 | NCBI WGS metagenome assembly OGEC01 (sample SAMEA2582127, study PRJEB24529) | metagenome | biome: Human gut stool | place: China | collected 2011 | reverse complement strand
ATTTTATAATGACTGATTTAAATCCAATCATTGCAGATCGTTTTACAGAGCATCTTGAAGTGTTTGGTAAAACGATGGAACATATGGATACCATTCAAGAAATCGGATATCGCTGTAAAGCGGCTTTAGAAAATGGTAATAAAATTTTGTTCTGTGGTAATGGTGGCTCTGCGGCGGACTCTCAACATTTAGCAGCTGAATTGATTTGTCGCTTTAAAAAGGAACGGCGCTCTCTTGCAGGCATTGCATTAACTACTGATACATCTGCATTAACAGCTATTGCGAATGACTATGATTTTGAATCTGTTTTTGCACGTCAAGTAGAGGGCTTAGGCCGTACAGGTGATGTTCTCATCGGTATTTCTACATCTGGTAACTCCAAGAATGTTGTAAAAGCTGCAGAAATGGCCCGTTCTATCGGTATGCATACCATTGCTTTCACTGGGGAAGGTGGTGGCAAATTGGCCGAACTATGTGATATTACGCTGGCTATTCCTAGTAATGTGACAGCACGCATTCAAGAAATGCATATCTTAGCTGGCCACATTATGTGCGAAATTATTGAAGAAGATTATTAACCGATAGGTTTTTACTCATAGATACACATTGTTTCAATTAAAAATTTATTTAAATTAGGAACATATGTAATTTTGATAAGGAATAGGTGGATTATGATAAATACTACCATTAGTCAGTTTTTAACAAAGCAACTGCCAAACTTGAAGATTGCCGTTGTAGGCGATGTAATGGTAGATCGTTATGTTTTTGGTGATGTAAGTCGTATTTCTCCAGAAGCACCGGTTCCTGTAAACCGCGTGTCCAAGATGAAAGAGGTCCTTGGTGGAGCTGGTAATGTTGCATCTAATCTGTCTAATTTAGACTGTAAAGTATATCTTGGTGCACTAGCAGGTAATGACGACCATGGCCATTTATTAAAAAATTTACTTGATACTGATAAAATCGATACGACTGGTTTAATCACTAGTGATGACCGCTCTACTATTACTAAGATGCGCATATTGGGTGATCGTCAACAGATGATGCGCCTTGATTTTGAAACAATTACAAATTTAACCAATCAAGAAGAGCAACAATTGTCTGTTTGGTTGGAAAATCTATGTAAAGCGGGGATTGATGGTATTGTCGTATCTGACTATGGTAAAGGCGTTTGTACACCTACCTTATTGAAGACAATCTTTGGTTTGGCTAAGGAATATGGTGTGCAAACTATCGTAGATCCTAAGGGGGCAGACTGGTCTAAATACAATGGTGCTACATGTATTACACCGAATGTGAAAGAACTTGGTGAATGTGTAGGCCGTACGTTAGAAAATGATGATGCTACTATTGTAGAGGCTGCTAAGTCTGTACTTGCTGATGTAGATTTAGACTATATTGTGGCCACTCGATCTGCTAAGGGTATTACGGTTATTGCAAAGGATGGCCGTACATGGCATAATCCTGCTACTCAACAAGAGGTGTTTGATGTGAGTGGTGCAGGAGATACCGTTGTATCCATGATGATGACCTGTCTTGCAAGTGGTTTATCGATGCGTTTAGCCTTACATATCGCCAATGGTGCAGCGGGTATCGTAGTATCTAAGGTTGGTACGTATCCAATACATCGTTCTGAGTTATTAGACTTATGGCATTCCTATAAACATAGTATTCAATCTAAGCCATTATATACGAAGGAAGAGATGAAAGAACTCGTTTCACAATGGCAAAGCAAAGGTGAAACTGTAGTGTTTACAAATGGTTGTTTTGACATTCTTCACCGTGGACATATCACGTATTTACAAGAAGCTGCGCAGCTAGGTGATCATTTAATCATTGGATTAAATTCTGATGCATCTGTTCGACGTTTAAAAGGAGAAACACGGCCCATCGTAAGTGAAGCGGATAGAGCGGCCTTGTTGAGTGCGTTGCAATGTATTGACGGTGTAGTACTATTTGAAGAGGATACACCGGCTGAATTACTAGCGTACTTACGTCCCAATACTCTTGTTAAGGGCGGAGATTACAAAATAGAAGATATTATTGGACGCGAGTCCGTTGACAATGTAGAGGTTCTTTCATTTAAAGAAGGTTACTCTACATCAGATATTGTAGGGAAAATAGCCACTATGGCTAAGGAGGGCAAATTATGATTATCGTAACAGGTGGTGCTGGTTTTATTGGCAGTAATATTGTGAAAGCACTGAATGATCGTGGTCGTACAGATATTCTCATCGTAGATGATCTTACAGATGGTCGTAAGATTCGCAATATTCAAAATTTAGAATTTCTAGATTACATCGATTGTGATGATTTTGATTGTGCTATTGCTGATGGTACATTCGACGTTGGCCCTATTGAAGTCGTATTCCATGAAGGTGCTTGTGCAGACACAATGGAATATAATGGCAAATACATGATGAAGAACAACTATGAAGGTTCTAAAAATCTATTCCATTATTGCCAAGATCGTCGTATTCCATTCATCTATGCCTCCTCTGCATCTACCTATGGTAATGGTACACATGGTTTCGTAGAAAAACCGGAAGCTGAAGAAGCACTTAACCCATATGCGTATTCTAAATTGTTATTCGACCGTTATGTACGTAAATATGAAGGTGAATATACTGCACAAGTTGTGGGGCTGCGTTACTTTAACGTATATGGTCCTAATGAAGCTCATAAAGATAAAATGGCTTCTTTAGTACGTCAAATGTTCTACAAAAATAAAGAAACAGGTATTATTAACCTCTTTGAAGGTACAGATGGTTACGAAGATGGTGGTCAAACACGTGATTTTATTTATGTAAAAGACGTAGTTAATGTAAACTTCTATTTCTGGGAGCATCCTGAAATCTCTGGTACTTTTAACTGTGGTACAGGTAATGCTCATAGCTTTAACCAGTTCATGCAAGCTGTTATCGACTACAATGGTCAAGGCAAAATTGAATATGTGCCATTCCCAGAGGTGTTAAAGGGTAAATACCAAAGCTTTACAGAGGCTGATACTACTAAATTGTTAGCCGCTGGCTATGACAAAGGGTTCCATAAAATGGAAGATGCCGTTAAAGAATATTGTGAACTATTAGATAATAACGAAGGGTATTTACGCTAATGCGCAAGGTATTATTTTTAGATCGCGATGGGGTTATTAACAAGGATGTTAGTTATCTATATAAAATCAGCGATTTAGAGTGGGTAGATGGTGCAAAAGAGGCCCTTGCTTATGCTCATAGTAAAGGCTATGATCTCATTGTAGTGACAAATCAGAGTGGTGTAGCTCGTGGTTATTATAAAGAATCTGATGTTCAGATTTTACATGACTATATGGCTCATGAATTAGATCGCAGTGGAGCACCGATTTTACATTTCTATTACTGTCCACATCATAAAGAAGGTATTGTTCCTCTCTATGCAGTAGAATGTGAATGTAGAAAGCCTAAACCTGGCATGATTAAGCAAGCCATTAAGGATTATGATGTAAATATATCAAATAGTTTTCTTATCGGTGATAGTCAGCGTGATGTTGATGCAGCTGAGGCTGCTGGTATTAAGGGGTATCTATTTAAAGGCTCTAATCTATTGGATTTCATTAAAACAATAATTTAATCATTTATTCCATTTAGTTTATTTCGGAAGAATATATTTGGGTTTGTTGTGTTGTATTTGGGGAGGCTATATGAAAGATTACAAGAATATACTCATCATCAAGATGAGTTCCTTAGGTGATGTAATTCACGCATTGCCTACCTTGTACGCTGTGCGCAAGAATTGGCCTAATGCGCGTATTACATGGGCTATTCATGAGCAATTCGCTAGCCTCTTACCTGGTACACCATGGGTTGATGACGTGATTATCATTGACAAAAAACAACTAAAGAAGCCTACGTATTTATATCAATTGCGCAAGGAGCTACATAGTCGTCATTTTGATATGACCTTAGACCTTCAATGCATCGCAAAAAGTGCTATTGTTTCCTTATTATCTGGTGCCCCTGAAAAGTATGGCTACTGGGAGCTTCGTGAGGGCAGTAATCTTGTTAATAAAGCCTTAGTAGGTGAGCATAAATACGACCATGTTATCGAACGGTATCTTGATACTGTACGTGTACTTGGTGGCGAGGTAGAGGAGATTGAATTTCCTATGCCAGCTTACGTTGAGGCTGAGAAATCCATAAAACAAAAGTTGAAATGCCATGGTGTAGATGATGAATATATTGTAGTTGTACCAGGGGCACGATGGATTGTTAAGGAGTGGCCACTTCTAAATTTTGGAGAACTTTGTATTCGTTTATGTGAATCTGGTAAGAAGGTTGTTATTGCCGGTGCTCCTGATGATGTAGATAAAGGTGCTTTCATAGAAAATTATGTAAAACATAAGAATCTCATCAATTTAGTTGGATCTACAACCATGCCTGAACTCATTGAGTTGATTCGTCATTGTCAGATTTTTATTAGTGCCGATACGGGACCATTGCATATTGCAAATGCTTTGAAGCGTCCTTTGATTGCCATGTTTGGTACAACATCACCTAAGCGTACAGGTCCTTATGGTGGTAGTCATGTACATCTCATTATTTCACCTACTTCTAAGGCTACACCTGAGCAACCACTAGTAGATGATCCAGATTGTATGGCACAAATTCCTGTAGACGCGGTATGGTCAGTGTATGAACAAGTACTTGGAAAGGAACTATAATGGAACTAGATTATAAGCGCATTGTGGTAACCTTTTTAATGCATTTAGGCGATGTTATATTAACGACTCCGTTTTTAGAAGTGCTTCGCAAAGCGGCTCCTCATAGTCATATTACGTATGTAATAGATGAAAAATTACAACAAGTAATGGAATATAATCCAAATATTGATGAACTTATTGTTGTAGATAAAAAAGGGCGCCATAATAGCATCTCAGGTCTCAATGAAGTGGCTCGTGAAATCAATGCTAAGGGAAAACCTGACATAGTCATTAATTTACATCCTAATGAGCGTACTTCATATTTAGCATGGAAGATTCATGCACCTATTACAACTGGTATGAGCCATTTCCTCTTTAGACCATTCATGACAAAGTATACGCGCTTAGATCGTAAAACTCGTCATGCTGCGGATATGTATATTAATGTACTAGAGCAATTAGGTGTAACAGATACTTCTAACTCTGGTTTACATATTGAAATCTGTGAAGAATGGCGTCATCAGGCTCGAGAGTTTTATTCTAGTCATGGATTAACTGATACGGATATACTCATTGGTTTTAATATCGGTAGCGCCGTTCCTGAGAAACGTTGGCCAGCTGAACGATTTGCTCATGTAGCAGATTACTTTGGTCGTTTAGGTTATAAGACGGTTTTCTTTGGCGGACCTATGGACCTTGAAATGGTGCAGCCCGTAGTAGAACAAATGGAAACAAAGCCTATTGTGGCTACCGGAAAATTCCAGTTAGGTCCTTTGGCAGCGGCTATGAGCCGTTGTAATCTATTAATTACTAATGACTCTGGACCAATGCATGTAGGAATCAGTCAAGGTGTGCCAATTGTGGCACTGTATGGTCCATCAAATCCATTCTTTTATGGACCTTATCAAGCTCATGCTATCGTTTTAGAAACGATGGATTCTTATGAGATTGGTAAAAGCATGAAGAAAATTATTAAAGAAGGAAATTATAAAGGATTATCTGTAATTTCTGAAGAACAGGTTATTAAAGCTGCGGAAACATTGCTTTTAGAATCGAAATAAACATATGAACTATATTGTATTTGATTTAGAATGGAATCAACCCTATAGTAATGACATTAGCTTTATGAAACGCACAAAAATGCCGTTGACAGGGGAAATCATTCAAATCGGAGCGGTAAAACTGAATGAAAAGATGGATATTATAGATCATTTTACAATGTTCATCAAACCTCAATATCTGCCACGGATACATAAACATGTGCGCGAGTTGACAGGGATAACCACCCATGAGCTCAATCATGGTGTGCCATTCAAGACGGCTATGCAGTACTTTCAAAAATGGTGTGGTGATGAATATATTCTGCTTTCTTGGGGATCAGACGATATTCTTATCCTACGAGAAAATCTTATGCTTCATAAGATGAAAGCATTATCTTATGATCAATGGGTCGATGCGCAAATGATTTATTCTTATCAACGCTATGGAACAAGTCAGCAGTATTCTGTGGCACATGCTATGGAGGATCTTAATATATCAACGGAGCATCTATCTGCTCATAATGCCTTGCATGATGCAGTCTTTACAGCTCACATTTGTCAGACTTTAGATATTGCACAAGGAATTTTGCATTATGATCTAATTCGCAAGGAAAGTAGTAATCCTTTCCTATATCCTCCAATTCTCACTTTTTTTATGTATGAAAATTTTTCTGAGAAAAAACGTATTGTTCATGATAGAAGAGTACGTATGTCCTTCTGTCCGTACTGTCAAACACGTTTAGAAATGACAAGACCTGAACGATTACAAGGGGATAAGCACCTAGCCATTGGAGTATGTCCTAAACATGGCGATTTTGCGGTGCAACTTAAAGTTGGAAAGTATACGATTAAGTCCGGCAGTAGTAAATTCTATGTTACTAAGGTACTGACCCATTGTACGGATGAAATTCGTTCTCTATATACTCAGAAGTCTGAAATCAATCGCGAAAAAGAGCGAAAATATTTAGAGTATCGTAAGGCGGAACAAGAAAAAGTCCGCCAAAAATAGTTATGTAAAATCAAGTTCGTTTTCTGAACTGTACTATATATTAGGATATGAACTTTTAGAAAGGATAGATTATGGAACGTAAATATGCATGGCATAATTATGATGATGCCACTATGGAAAAGGTATATGCTTTAAGTGATACCTATCGTCAATTTTTAGATAATGGTAAAACAGAACGTGAATGCGTTGTACAAGCTGTAGAATTTGCAGAAGCAAAGGGCTATGTAAATCTAAATGACATTATTAAAAGCAATACGTCAATCAAAGCTGGTGATAAGATTTATTACACACATATGGATAAATCTATTGCTTTATTTAATATTGGTACTGATGATATTGAATTGGGTATGAATATTTTAGGTGCTCATATTGATTCTCCACGCATCGATATAAAGCAAAATCCACAATATGAGGATAGTAATTTAGTATTTTGGGATACTCATTATTATGGAGGTATTAAAAAATATCATTGGGTAGCGATGCCTCTTGCTATTCATGGCGTTGTGGTAAAAACAGATGGTACTCGTATCAATATTAATATTGGTGATAAGGAAAGCGATCCTGTATTCTGTATTACTGACTTGTTGCCTCATTTGGGACAAGAACAAATGCAAAAGAATGCAGCTAAAGTAATTGAAGGGGAAGCTCTTGATTTACTCATCGGTAGCCGTCCAGTTAAAGACGAAGAAAAAGAAGGGGTTACTAAATTTATTAATAGCCTTCTTGAAAAAGAGTATGGATTTATTGAACGTGACTTATTGTCTGCAGAACTAGAAATTGTACCAGCTGGTAAAGCACGTGATATGGGCTTTGATCGTTCCATGGTAATGGCGTATGGTCAAGATGATCGCGTGTGTGCCTACACATCCTTGGTAGCAATGCTTGAAGTGGATAATGTAAAGCGTACTACTTGTTGCTTACTTGTAGATAAAGAGGAAATTGGTTCTGTAGGTGCTACAGGTATGCAATCACGCTTCTTTGAAAATGCAGTGGCTGAAATTTTAACACTTATGGGTAAACCTAATTCTGTAAGTGTACGTCGTACGTTGGAGAAATCCCGTATGTTATCCTCCGATGTAAGTGCAGGCTATGATCCGCTTTATGCATCGGCGTATGAAAAGAAAAATGCTTCTTACCTTGGTATGGGTGTAGTATTTAATAAATTTACAGGCTCTCGTGGTAAAGCTGGTTCTAATGATGCGAATGCTGAGTATATGGGCTTTATCCGTCGTGTCATGGAATCTAACAATGTAACATACCAAACAGCAGAGCTCGGTAAGGTTGATTTAGGTGGTGGTGGCACCATTGCGTACATCATGGCTCTTTATGGTATGAATGTCATCGACTGTGGCGTAGCCGTTCTTAGCATGCATGCTCCTTGGGAGGTTACATCTAAGGCTGATATTTACGAGGCTAAACAATGCTATGTGGCGTTCTTAAATGCAGCTGATGAATCAATCTAAGATAATGGGGCTTTCACCAATGGTAAAAGTCCATTCTTTGTGAGGTGTATATGAAGCAAACAGAATTAGGCGCAGCTATAGAGTCTGCGAAAGGAGAGGCTACAGAGGTCAAGACTGTAAAGGTAGATATTTTTGACATCCCTGAAACGAAGGTTGAAGAATATATTGCTAATCGTGAAGAGGTAGCAGAAGCAGCAGCGCAGGTTATGAAATCATACTGTGTTACTGTAAAACGTGAAACCTTAGATCCTGAAGAAGGGGAAGCAGTGGTTGGTTACTACTATATAACGGGTGAAATTCTAATGTGCGTCATATTGGATCCATTTGAAGTGCCTGTTATGAAGGTAGCTCTCGACAAAGGGACTCTTAAGGACTATATTTTGGCAGCTAATGATCTAACAGAAGACATGTTAGCGTCTCTTGAAAAGTAAAAGGATTTCGTATCTTAATGTGTTCTATAAATGGACAAATGTAAAATACTTTAACCTGCTACATTGATGTAGTAAAGAAATTTGTTTATAATAGATGTATTATAGTCATTGCAGATAGGAAGGAAATCCCCATGAACTTGAAAAAAGGTATTACCCTAGCGCTCACGGCGGCAGCATTGTTGGCGTTTACAGGCTGTGGCTCAAATGGAACTACATCGAATGGTGAATATAAAGTTGGTGTTGTACAGCTGGTAGAACATCCTGCACTAGATGCGGCCAATAAGGGCTTTGTTGATGCGCTAAAAGAAAAAGGTTTGGCAGAAAAGATTACTTTTGATCAACAAAATGCGCAAGCTGATCAATCTAATTTGAATAGTATTGCACAGCGTTTCGTATCCGATCGGAAAAACTTGATTTTAGCAATTGCTACGCCAGCGGCTCAATCCATGGCGAATGCAACTCATGATATTCCAATCTTAGGTACAGCAATTACTGATTACGAGGCAGCTAAACTTGTTAAATCCAATCAAAAACCTGGTGGTAATGTATCTGGTACGTCTGACATGAACCCAGTAGAGCAACAAGTAGATCTAATTTTACGAGTAATGCCAAATGCGAAAACAATTGGTACCATCTATAGCTCAAGCGAAGTAAACTCTCAAATTCAAGTGGAGAAGATGAAAGCTTATGCAGCTACAAAGGGTATTAAAGTTGAAGAAGTTACAGTTTCCAATGTAAACGATATTCAACAAGCGGCACAAAACCTAGTATCTCAACGTGTGGATGCAGTTTATGTGCCAACAGATAATGTGGTAGCTTCTGCGATGAGCAATCTTGTAGCTATTACCGATCCAGCAAAAATTCCTGTGTTTGGCGGTGAAGATAACCACGTAAAAGGTGGGGCAGTTATGTCCTTGTCTGTAGATTACTACAAACTTGGTTACCAGACTGGTTTGATGGCAGCTAAAATTCTAACTGGCGAAGCTAAAGTTGAAGATATGCCTATCGAAATGCAGAAAGAATTTAAATTAGTTGTGGGAAAAGATAAATTAGAAAAATTGGGCATCACCTTACCAGAGGATTTGATGAACAAGGCGACTATGATTTAATACATAACTGGTAAGGAGTTATACATGAACTGGAAAAAAAGTATTGCAGTGGCACTTAGTGCCATTGCTGTTATGGCAATGGTAGTTGGTTGTGGTTCCAATACTGCAACTAATGACCAAAAGAAAATTGGTGTTATTCAATTAGTAGAACATCCATCTCTTGATGCTGCTAATAAAGGTTTCGTAGATGGTTTAGCAGCTAAAGGATATAAGGATGGTCAAAACATTAAAATTGACCAACAAAATGCACAGGCCGATCAATCTAATCTAAATAGTATTGCACAACGTTTCGTGTCTGATAAAAAAGATTTAGTATTAGCTATTGCAACGCCTGCGGCTCAGACGATGGCAAATGCTTCTCATGACATGCCAATCATGGGTACAGCTATTACAGATTACGTGACAGCTAAACTCGTTCAATCTAACGAACACCCTGGTGGTAATGTATCTGGTACATCTGATATGACACCTGTTGAAAAAGAGGTTGATCTTATCATAGCATTAGTACCGAATGTAAAGCGTATTGGTGCCATTTATACATCCTCTGAGATCAACTCCCAATTGCAAGTTGAAAGAATGAAAGCGTATGCTGCTACAAAAGGTATTACTGTTGTAGAGGCAACTGTTTCCAATGTAAATGATATCCAACAAGCTGCTACAAATCTTGTTAACCAAGATGTACAAGCTATCTATACGCCAACAGATAATGTATTGGCATCTGCTATGGCTAACTTAGCACAAATTACAGATGCTGCTAAAATTCCAGTATTTGCTGCCGATGAAGGTATGACAATGACTGGTGGTGTAGCAACTTATTCTGTTGATTACTATCAATTGGGTTATCAAACAGGTTTAATGGCTGCTAAAGTTCTTGCAGGAGAAGCAAAAATTGCAGACTTAGCTATTGAGACACAAAAAGAGATTAAGTTAACTGTTAACGAAGAACGTGCTAAAAAATTAGGTATTACGATTCCTGAAGCTCTTCGTAAAGATATGAAACAATAGAGGAGAATTTGATGTTAGATTTAGTGGTAGGTACCATAACCACAGGCCTTTTATGGTCTTTGTTAGCGGTCGGTGTATTCATAACCTTCCGCGTATTAGATGTGGCTGACTTAACCGTGGAAGGTACGTTCCCAATGGGGGCAGCCATTTCTGCTATTTTAATTACAAGTGGTATGAATCCAATCCTTTCCATTTTACTTGCCGGTGTGGGTGGTATGATAGCCGGTGCTGTAACAGGTTGGATTCATACAAAATTAAAAATTCCTGCATTATTGGCCGGTATTTTGACAATGATTGCATTGTACTCTGTAAACCTTCACATCATGGGCAAAGCTAATGTATCTTTGCTTCGAATGGATACAATTTATACGATTCTTGGTGGATTTTTCCATACGCCGAATATGTGGTCTGCAGCCATCGTAGGTATTATCGTTGCTGTAGTAGTATGCTTGCTCTTATTTTGGTTCTTCGGTACCGAAATTGGTACAGCCTTACGTGCTACAGGTGTTAACCCTCAAATGATTCGCGCTCAAGGCGTAAATACTGATAATATGATCGTTCTTGGCCTTTTGATTTCCAATGGTTTTGTTGGTATGTCTGGGGCTCTTATCGGTCAATTCCAAGGCTTTGCTGATGTAGGTATGGGGATTGGTACCATCGTTATTGGTTTGGCTTCTGTAATTATCGGTGAAGTAGTGTTTGGTACGAAATCCTTCGTACGTAGTCTCATCGCCGTAGTACTTGGTTCTATTGTATATCGTATCGTTATTGCTGCAGTTCTCTACATGGGTATGCCACCAAACGATTTGAAATTATTCACTGCAATTCTTGTTGCCATCG
>OGEC01001445.1_pt1 | contig 11602 bp, 9 predicted proteins | sample 1570551 | NCBI WGS metagenome assembly OGEC01 (sample SAMEA2582127, study PRJEB24529) | metagenome | biome: Human gut stool | place: China | collected 2011 | reverse complement strand
TGTTCGAACGTATTGTCAATGCTTCGCGCAACCGTATTCAGAAGGCTGCCGAAGACGGATTCGTTATGGCTAATGGCAAACCGGTGAAGAGTAGCTACAAAGTGAAACCGCTGGATGTCATTACGGTAATGATGGACCGTCCCCGTTATGAAAATGAAATTATTCCTGAAAATATTCCCCTTACTATCGTTTATGAAGACCCTTATCTGATGGTTGTGAATAAACCGGCGGGATTGGTCGTGCATCCGGGACACGGAAACTATCACGGCACGCTGGTCAATGCGCTGGCCTGGCACATGAAGGATATACCGGATTATGATGCCAATGACCCGCACGTGGGACTTGTTCATCGCATCGATAAAGATACTTCAGGCTTACTGGTGATTGCCAAGACACCGGATGCCAAAACAAATCTGGGAATTCAATTTTTTAATAAGACTACCAAACGCAAATATCGTGCTTTGGTGTGGGGTGTTATGGAACAGGATGAAGGAACGATTGTCGGTAATATTGCCCGTAATCCGAGAGACCGGATGCAAATGGCGGTGATGTCCGATCCGACAGTGGGCAAACATGCCGTTACACACTACCGCGTACTGGAAAGACTGGGATACGTAACCCTTGTGGAATGTATACTTGAAACAGGACGTACTCATCAGATTCGTGTCCACATGAAACATATCGGTCATGTGCTGTTCAATGACGAACGCTATGGCGGTCATGAGATATTGAAAGGAACCCATTTTAGTAAATACAAACAGTTTGTAAATAATTGCTTTGACACTTGTCCCCGACAGGCTTTGCATGCTATGACATTGGGGTTTGTGCATCCCGTCACAGGTGAAGAGATGTATTTTACTTCCGAACTTCCGGATGACATGACCCGGCTTATCGAGAAGTGGAGAGGCTATATAAGTAATAGAGAATTAGAATGAAACGCAACATCGCTATCGTAGCAGGAGGAGATACCTCTGAAATCGTAGTTTCCCTGCGTAGCGCACAGGGTATTTATTCCTTTATTGATAAGGAAAAGTATAATTTGTATATCGTGGAGATGGAAGGCCGTCGCTGGGAAGTACAATTACCGGACGGAAACAAAGTGCCGGTGGATAGAAACGACTTTAGTTTTACGAACGGAACGGAGAAGGTTGTGTTCGACTTTGCTTATATCACCATCCACGGTACGCCGGGTGAGGATGGCAGGCTGCAAGGCTATTTTGATATGATGCGTATTCCGTATTCCTGTTGTGGAGTGTTGGCGGCTGCCATTACTTATGACAAGTTTACCTGCAATCAATATCTGAAGGCTTTTGGAGTGCGCATTGCCGAATCATTGTTGTTGCGCCAAGGACAATCGGTTTCTGACGAGGAAGTAGTGGAAAAGATTGGCCTGCCTTGTTTTATCAAGCCTAGTCTGGGAGGTTCGAGTTTCGGAGTTACGAAAGTGAAGACAAAAGAACAAATACAACCGGCCATTGTTAAAGCTTTCGGAGAAGCGGAAGAGGTGATTGTTGAAGCGTTTATGGACGGAACGGAACTGACTTGCGGCTGTTATAAGACAAAAGAGAAGTCGGTCATCTTTCCACCTACGGAAGTAGTGACGCACAATGAGTTCTTTGATTATGATGCTAAATATAATGGACAGGTAGATGAAATCACTCCTGCGCGTATCTCGGATGAATTGACCAAACGCGTACAGATGCTGACTTCAGCTATCTATGATATATTAGGTTGTTCCGGCATTATCCGTGTAGATTACATTATAACTGCCGGTGAAAAACTGAATCTTCTCGAAGTAAATACTACTCCGGGAATGACTACTACCAGTTTTATTCCCCAGCAAGTGCGTGCAGCCGGACTGGATATAAAGGATGTGATGACTGATATTATTGAAAACAAGTTTTAAGTATTAAGTATCAAGTATAAAGTATTAACCATGCGGTTTGTACGCAGTCTAATACTTTATACTTATTACTTAATACTTGAGCACATAATACTTGAGACTTATGGATCTGACAGAGTTTAATGAAATTCGTCCTTACAATGATGAGGAACTTCCTCAAATCTTTGAGGAACTGATTGCCGATCCGGCTTTTCAGAAAGCTGCTACCGGTGCTATACCGAACGTTCCATTTGAACTTCTGGCGCAAAAAATGCGTGCCTGTAAGACTAAGCTTGATTTTCAGGAGGCATTTTGTTATGGCATTTTGTGGAAGATAGCGGCAGATCATACCGCCGGGCTGACACTGGATCATACCGCCATACCGGATAAAAGTAAAGCTTATACGTATATATCGAATCATAGAGATATTATTCTTGATTCGGGCTTTCTCTCTATTTTGTTGATTGACCAGGGAATGGATACGGTAGAAATTGCGATTGGCGACAATTTGCTTATTTATCCCTGGATTAAGAAACTGGTGCGTGTCAATAAATCATTTATTGTACAGCGGGCGTTGACCATGCGGCAAATGTTGGAATCTTCAGCGCGTATGTCCCGTTATATGCATTACACCATTTCAGAGAAGAATCAGTCTATTTGGATTGCACAGCGTGAAGGACGTGCAAAAGATTCGAATGACCGTACACAAGACAGTGTATTGAAAATGTTGGCAATGGGAGGTGAAGGCGATTTGATAGACCGCCTGATGGAAATGAATATTGCTCCGCTTGCTATTTCATACGAATATGATCCGTGTGATTTTCTGAAAGCGCAAGAGTTTCAGCTGAAGAGAGACATCGAAGGATATAAAAAGACGACACAGGACGATTTGATTAATATGCAGACAGGTCTTTTCGGATATAAAGGCAGGGTACATTTTCAGGTTGCTCCTTGTTTGAATGATGACTTGCAAGGCTTGGACCGTTCGTTGCCGAAACCGGATTTGTTTGCCCGTATTTCTGCCTGTCTTGATCGCCGCATCCATCGTAATTACCGGATATATCCGGGAAATTATGTGGCGTATGATTGGCTGAATGGCACAACGGAATTCGCGTCCAATTACACGGAAGAAGAGAAACTGCAGTTTATGAACTATATTGAACAACAATTAGCAAAGATCAAGATTCCGAATAAGGATGAAGACTTTTTGCGTGAGAAGTTGTTATTAATGTATTCCAATCCGTTAGTTAATTATTTAGCAGCTTGCCGATGAAAAGAAGAAAATTACATGTTGTTTGGTTGTGGGGATTGCTTTTCCTGATGACTGCCTGTGGAGATGATGACTATTATTATCCTTCGGTGAAACTGGAATTTGTGACTGTAGAGGCCGGAGAAGACGGTCGCATACAAACGCTTATTCCTGATAAGGGAGAAGTCTTGACTGTTTCGGAAGACCGTACGGGTTCTACTATCTCTCCAAACACTTCCCGACGTGTAATGAGTAACTATGAGGTGCTTTCCGGTGAGAACACCGCTACTATATATTCTTTGCAATCGCTCATAACGCCGGTACCTAAACCGGAAGATGATCCGATTTACAAGGACGGTATAAAGCTGGATCCGGTAGAGATGGTCAGTATCTGGCTTGGAAGGGATTATCTGAATATGATTTTGAATCTCAAGGTCAGTACGGGCAAGGGACATGTTTTCGGTATAGTGGAAGATGTGTCCGAACTTAAAACAAATGGCATTGTGAATATGTTGTTATACCATGATGCGAACAGTGATGGAGAATACTATAATCGGCGTGCTTACATTTCTGTTCCTTTGGCGCAATATATAGATGAAGAGAATCCGGGTCGGACGATAAAGATTAAATTTAAATATTATACGTACGATAAGGATGGCTCTCCGATAGAATCTGATAAGTATTGTGATCCCGGGTTTGACTATACTCCGGGACAGAATTGAATAATGGAGTGTATATGTTTAAATTGAATCAATTAATCGTGGGAATATTTTTATTTCTCTCTTCCCTTTTCTCTTGTCAGCAGAAAGGGGATTTTCAATCAATGAATGTAGAGGAGTTTGATTCTCTTATTCAGAATGAGGATATACAACGTCTGGATGTTCGTACACTTGCGGAATATTCGGAGGGGCATATCACGAAGACGATCAACATCAATGTGATGGATGACTCTTTTGCTTCAATGGCTGATTCTTTGTTGCAAAAAGACAAACCGGTGGCTGTATATTGTCGCAGTGGAAAACGAAGCAAGAAGGCTGCGGCAATTTTGAGCGAGAAGGGATATAAAGTCTTTGAGCTTGATAAGGGATTTAATTCCTGGGAGGAAGCAGGTAAAGAAATAGAAAAATAAAGTGCTGATTTATCAGCACTTTATTTTTTGGGGTTATTTCAGTCCTTCCAATAATCTTTTCAGAACGACAGTTGCCGAGATTTCACGGTTGGCAGCTTCCGGAATCACAATAGATTGCGGACTTTCAATGACATCGTCTGTCACAATCATATTTCTACGAACCGGAAGACAATGCATGAAATAAGCATTGTTGGTAACTGCCATTTGGCGGTCGCTGACAGTCCAATCACGATCTTTGCTTAATATCTGCCCATAGTTGTCGCCAGAATAAGCAGCCCAGTTCTTGGCATATATGAAGTCGGCTCCTCCGAAAGCCTTCATCTGGTCATATTCTACTTTTGCATTACCTACAAATTGCGGATCAAGCTCATAACCTTCGGGATGAGTGATGACAAATTCGTAATCCGTTGCATTCATCCATTCGGCAAAGGAATTAGGAACAGCCTGTGGCAATGGACGTGGATGAGGAGCCCAGGTCATAACTACTTTGGGACGTGCTGTTTTCTTGTATTCCTCGATGGTAATTAGATCGGCAAAGCTCTGCAATGGGTGGCGTGTTGCCGCTTCCATCGAAAAGACAGGACGTCCGGAGTATTGGATGAATTGATTGATAATAGTTTCCTGATAGTCAAAGTCACGGTCTTCAAAACGGGCAAAAGAGCGTACTCCAATGATATCACAATAGCATCCCATAACCGGAATGGCTTCTAATATATGTTCCGGTTTATCACCATCCATAATTACGCCACGTTCAGTTTCCAATTTCCATGCACCTTGATTGATATCCAGTACCATTACATTCATTCCTAAATTGATGGCAGCTTTCTGTGTGCTGAGGCGGGTACGTAAACTAGAGTTGAAGAAGATCATCATTAAAGTCTTGTTTCGTCCCAGTTCTACATATTTGAAGCGCTCTTTTTTGATTTCGAATGCTTCTGCAAGGGCTGATTTTAAATCGCCAATGTCCTGTACACAAGTAAATTTCTTCATATCATTTATTTTTTAATTCTTAATTCTCAATTTTCAATTTCTTCTCGTTTGTCCATCTCCTTCAATGACCCATTTGTAAGAAGTGATTTCCTCCAGTCCCATCGGACCGCGTGCGTGTAGCTTTTGCGTGCTGATTCCGATTTCGGCTCCTAATCCGAATTGTGCCCCGTCAGTGAAAGCGGTAGACACATTGGTATATACGCAAGCTGCGTCCACGATTCTGGTGAATAAAGCTGCACGTTCCCCGTTCTCGGTAACAATACACTCGCTATGTTTAGAACTGTTTTCCTGAATATGTCCTAAGGCATCTTCGAAGCTCTTTACAGTCTTGACAGCCATTTTATAATCCAGAAACTCCGTGCCGAAGCTTTCTGCTTTTGCATGTTCCAAGAGCTCGGCAGGATAGTGGCCTTCCAATGCCTGGTAAGCTTGCGGATCAGCATAAATAATGACACGGCTGTCTTTTAGTTTCTCGCAAATCAGAGAGAGGTCGGCCAGTCTCTTCTCATGTATAATGGTGCAATCCAATGCATTGCATACGCTAACTCTACGTGTCTTAGCATTATGAATAATGTCTGCTCCCTTGTTTGTATCCCCAAATTCATCGAAGTAAGTGTGACAGATACCTGCCCCTGTTTCAATGACAGGAATCCTTGCATTCTCGCGTACGAAATGAATAAGACTGCTGCTGCCTCTGGGGATAATCAAGTCTACGTAGCCCACAGCATTCAGTAACGCTGCCGTAGCCTCTCTATCAGCCGGAAGTAATTCTACAATGTGCGGATTGATTTTGAACTTCTTCAATACTTTGTGAATCACACTGATGATGGCCCGGTTGGAACAATCGGCGTCACTTCCTCCTTTCAATATGCAGGCATTTCCGCTCTTCAGACAAAGGGAGAAAACATCAAAGCTAACATTAGGGCGCGCTTCATAAATGATTCCTATGACTCCGAAAGGAACGCTGACTTTCGTCAACTTCATTCCATTGGGACGAACACTCTCTTTCAACACTTTACCCAAAGGAGAGGGGAGTGTTGCTACATTGCGTGTATCTGCGGCAATACCTTTCAAACGTTCTTCCGTCAGTTTCAACCGATCGTACTTCGGATCATTTTTGTCCATCCGTGCGAGGTCTTTTTCGTTCTCTGAAAGAATGAAAGGTGTTTCTGCAATTGCTGCGTCAGCTACTGCATTTAAAATCTGATTGATGACATCATCATTCAGCAGGGCTAATTCCCGACTTGCTACTTGTACAGCGGCAAAGGTCTCGTTTAAATTTGTAGTCATTTGCTCCTTTTTTGCATTAAATGGAAAGATAAACTATGCAAATATAGTGAATGATGTGAATAAAACTTGTTGAAAATAGAAATAAATGTTGCTCTTGTGGTGGTATATCAGTAATATACAGGTGTTTCAATGCGGATGTGTCTCACGAATTTTATAATATCCGGTTAATTGAGGGAAGAAGAGAACCGGTGAGAATACTTCTAAAAAGCAGTTGCCCTGAATATTTTGTAATATTCAGGGGCAACTGCTTTTTATGTCTTATATTACTTCGTTTTCTGATTGATAGTACTTTCTTGCCATGGGATATCCAGTTCCGGATCTTCTCCCATTTCTCCGGTTTCTACCTCAATACCTATATTGGCAGGTGTTCCTATAAGGTCTATATTGGTTAATGCAATCGAATGTATATAGTTTCTTTTAAAGGTAATGTTGCTATTGACTATTGGTGTTTCTTTTACTCCTGGTGCTTCTTCCCAAAAAGCCTCTACTTTAACGCTTTCTGTTAAGTACTGATTCTTGTTGGCATCCGGTATATTGGCAGTAATATTCCTCATACTAACCATTCTTAAATCGGACTCAACTGTCTTATGAATGTCTTCATTTGAATTCAAGTATATGCATGGTGCTCCATCTATATTTATTCTAATGCGTCCACTTTTTAATCCTGTTTGTTTGAATTTCACACCAAAAAAACGACGGTAGAGAGTAATTGGGTTTTGGATTCCATCTTTTACTTCAAGCTGGTCAAGCAATCCATGATAACGTTCAATGAATGGACGGGTACACTCATTTTGGCTTCCGTTTTTTGTTGTTATTTTCGGATTTTCGAGGTTATGTAGGAATTTAGCACCGCCTACTTGTTCGGCTGTTAAGAATTTATTCAAACATTCGCCTTTAATAGTTCCGCTACGTTCCAAATCGAATGGAGCTGCAAAGCTGTTGCCTTCTGCCAGGATTGAATCTTTTGCATTGGCTATCATGGAACAAGAGATGCGATATGTGTATCCGTCGATAACTCTGATTTTTAGATTATCAGGGTTCTTGGCTTTCTCTAATTCAAAAATGCCGTAAGCATACGGTTTTGAAGATGAATTGGCAACATTCTTTGGTGTCATGGAAATGGCGATTCCTACGATTGTTTTATTCTCATCAATTGTGGTTGGTTTTGCGGCACGCGCTATGGGAAGTTCGGTTGAGAAGTAGTCTCCATCGAGCTTTAAGTTAAGTTCAGAGTACGTAATAGGTGGTTCCTGATACAGATCCTTTTCTTTAATGCACGAGTGCAGAGTAAAAGCCGTGAATAGACAGCCTGTAATCATAAGATGTTTGATTTTCATATGAATCTTTTTTAGTAGTTGTTGAGTATGATAATTATTTCCCTATTTCTTGTTCTGATTCTTCCATTTCTGCTTCTTCACCAAAAGAGATAGTAGCATCCCCTATATGCTCATCTATCTTGACTATTTTGATTATGTTCTTTTTGTTTCTTTTCATTTTAATACTCTGATTGGTATAAAGAGAATACCATTTCTCTTCATTGGCCGGGCGGTAGGAAATAGTGAAAGCGATTGTTTCTTCTTCCTTAAGTTTGGCCGTATAATAGTCGGATATATCGTACATAGAGATAATTCGTTCCTCCGTCCGGGATGTTCCATCTTTGGAATATAGTAGATAAAATGGAGCAACGTCCGCTGCTTTAATTTTGATGGAGTCACCCGGTGCAAGTTCGTCTGTAACGAATTGTATAGAATAATAAGCACGTTTCAATGTCATTGAAACGGAGGTATTCATATTGGGATTTGAAAAGTCCAATTGCTCACTGCCGAAAAAGCGTTTGACGGTAGGGTGAGTACTAGTACTATCGCATTTTATATGCATTTCTCCTTTGTAAATATGTTGGTGAAATGCCCCATTGATATTCAGGGGATTGATTGAAATCTTTAGATCGTTGTTGACTAACCCGTTCACCTCTTTCTGCAGAGTAGATGAAAAAGGAAGTCCATAAAGTATGCTGTCACTTTGTATTGTATAATATGGGCGGTCTTTATATCCCAGGAAGCTGCAGTCAAAGCGATACACATATCCTTCGATTAACCCGATTTCTACTCGATATGGATTATCGAAAAGGCCTGAAGCATAGGGCTGAAAAGAAGTCAGTCCTTTTCCTTTCCAAAAAACATTAACTGCATATATTCCGTCAGCCACCATGGAGGTGGAACGGCTTAAAGGTTGTTCGGCTACTTCAAGAAAAGGAGCTATGTTTAAACTGACATTAAACTCTCTGCCGACAGGAAATGACGGTGTACTGTTTACTTCAGGTTCATTCTTACTGCTCTCACAAGATATAATTGAGAATGTTAAAAATATGAGTATAAGGTTCCAATGTTTTAGTAGCATGGGGATTATATTGTTTGTTTAGAGGGCAAATATACTGCTATTAATAGTTTTTTGCAAATAAAGTCCCTGTATTTATGTTGCAGATGTCTATCTATAATACATTATATAACTGAAAATAAAAACGCTTATCTTCACTAAAGAAGCTAATATTCTACCTGAATAAGAGCTTCATTTGGGTGCAGAAATGAGGTAAACTCATACAATTATAATTCAAAAAAACTTCCGTAAACATTCTCAACTATACTTATCCCTATGAGAAAAAATACTCATAGGGATGAGAAGAAATACTCATTACAATGAGAACTTTTTCTCATTGCAGTGAGAATATCCCCTTGCTAGAATAGGCTGAAACAGTTTATTACCGTGCAGTCATGAACAAGATTCACCTCTGTGTACTCTGTGGTGAAAACCGTACAGAAACAAGCTAATTTTAGTCTAAAATCGGATAAAACAGAAATTCTTATTATTAATTATTCAATGTATAGATAGTCATAATGTACTACTGGTTTCTTTCCATGCTTGCCAATCGCTTCTTGTGCCTGTTTGGAGTCACAGTTCACTTTTCCAACGCCAACCTGGTTTCCTTGAAAGTCCATGATACGTACAATGTCATCTTTCTCAAATTCACCTTCAATATGAGTGATTCCAATCGGGAGGATGCTGACAGCTTTTTCAGAGTTTAGAACTTCTGTAGCGCATTCATTTATGTGAATTTCCCCTTTGGCAAAACCTTCGCTATGGGCAATCCACTTTTTGACGCTGGATACCGGTTCGTCTGATGGTATAAAACATGTACAAAGAGTTTCTTCAGGATGCTGTAATAAATCTACCAGAATATTATCCCGCTTCCCGTTGGCAATAATCACTGTAATTCCTTCATCAGCAACTTTGCGGGCAATATTGGTTTTCGTCAACATCCCCCCCCGTCCGAAACTGGACTTAGTTGTCTGAATATAGTTGGATAAGTCTTTGCCGTGACCGATCTCCCGGATAACAGAAGAGTTTGGATCGGAAGGAGAACCATTGTAAATCCCATCAATATTACTTAGGATAATGAGTGCCTGCGTATCCATCATCGAAGCGATGAGTCCGGACAATTCATCATTATCGGTGAACATCAGCTCGCTGACGGAAATTGTATCGTTTTCGTTGACAATAGGAATGACATTATTTTCAAGCATTACCGTCATGCAATTTTTCTGATTCAGATAATGGCGGCGAGTTCCAAAACTTTCCTTCGTTGTCAGTACCTGGCCGACAGGTATATTGTGCTCACGGAAAAGTTCGTAGTAACGGTTGATTAGTTTGGCCTGACCCACAGCAGAAAATAATTGGCGCTGATCTACACTATCGAGTTTTTTCTGCGGATGCACTTCACTGCGTCCGGAAGCAACAGCTCCCGAAGAAATCAAAATGATTTCTACCCCGGACTTGTGTAATTCCGCTATCTGGTCAACAAGTGCCGACATACGGGTAACGTCCAGCGTTCCGTCGCGGCGTGTCAATACATTGCTTCCTACTTTTACTGCGATTCGTGTAAATTCCTGTTTCATTCCTACTAACGATTTGAAAGCACAAATATAGAGCTTTTTGCCGATATGTTACCAAAACAGGCTAAAAAGAATTATCTTTGCAGTCAGATAGAGAAAAGAAAAACAATGAAACATACAAACCCACAAGTAGAACAGATGACCTCTTTCATCGTAATGGATGTGTTGGAGAGGGCGAACGAATTGCAAAAACAAGGCATTGATATTATTCATCTGGAAGTTGGCGAACCCGATTTTGATGTGCCGGCCTGTGTGGCGGAAGCGGCAAAAGCGGCTTATGATCGTCATCTGACTCATTATACACATTCTTTGGGTGATCCGGAACTGCGACGGGAAATTGCCGCTTTTTATCTGCGCGAATATGGGGTAACGGTAGATCCGGATTGTATTGTCGTGACTTCCGGGTCTTCTCCGTCTATTCTTCTTGCATTGATGTTGCTCTGCAATCCGGATAGTGAAGTGATTCTTTCCAATCCGGGGTACGCTTGCTATCGCAATTTTGTGTTGGCTACGCAAGCCAAACCTGTTTTGGTTCCTTTGTCTAAAGAATATCTGCAATACGACATAGAGGCTATCCGTAAGTGTGTGAATCCGCATACTGCGGCTATCTTTATCAATTCTCCGATGAATCCGACCGGAATGTTGTTGGATGAAAAATTCTTGAAGGACGTAGCTGCATTAGGAGTTCCTGTCATTTCAGATGAAATTTATCACGGCCTTGTGTATGAAGGGCGTGCACACAGTATCCTTGAATATACCGATCAGGCTTTTGTCCTGAACGGATTCTCTAAACGTTTTGCGATGACGGGGCTTCGGTTGGGTTATTTGATCGCACCTAAATCTTGTATGCGATCTTTGCAAAAGTTACAGCAAAATCTGTTTATCTGTGCGTCCAGTGTTGCCCAGCAGGCGGGGATTGCCGCATTGCGGCAGGCTGAACCGGACGTGGAACGGATGAAGCTGGTTTATGATGAGCGTCGCCGATATATGATTGCCCGTCTCCGGGAAATGGGTTTTGAAATAAAAGTAGAACCTCAAGGGGCATTTTACATTTTTGCTGACGCACGCAAATTTACTACCGACTCTTATCGCTTTGCATTCGATGTACTCGAACA
>OGEC01001442.1_pt1 | contig 11620 bp, 9 predicted proteins | sample 1570551 | NCBI WGS metagenome assembly OGEC01 (sample SAMEA2582127, study PRJEB24529) | metagenome | biome: Human gut stool | place: China | collected 2011 | reverse complement strand
GCCCCGGTGGGGATCGATAAAGCGGCAGGGCGCACTCTGCTCCTCCTCCACCACCGGATCCCGGTTATTTGTCTCAAAATAGTACCAGAAAAAGCCCTTTCGAAGCTTTACTCGAAAGTTTTCAAATTCCGGAAGCGTCAGAAGAAGAGCCTTATGCAGAAGCTCCGGCTCCACCGGCTCCTTTAAGACCGCCGCGATCCGGAACACACTGCTCAAGTCCTCCCCGGACACCGCCGCGAAGAGCTTCGCCGTGTTGTCCAGCCGCCGCCATGCGGCACCCTGGATCCGCGGACGCTTTTTTATCAATCCATTAGATAATTTCTCCAAACTGATCTGCCTCTTTTCCGGTATAAAAAAATAACCGGAAAATCGAAATTTTCCGGTACATCAGAAGCAGGGGAAGAGGGGCTCGAACCCCCATCTACGGTTTTGGAGACCGCTGCTCTACCATTGAACTATTCCCCTATATTTTGTTGCTCATCACTTAATGCTCCATTATAATAGCATGAAATGTTTTAATTGTCAACACTAATTTGAAAATTTATTTTGCCAGTTTGAACAGGCGGCATATGCTTCTTGTTTTCATTGCAAATGAAAACAAGAAGATCGCACCACCCAGCCAACATCAGATCAACTGTATCGCCTCTCTCACATTCTCCACCCCGATCAGCCTGATCCGTTTCTCATCCTTCAGCTTCTCCAGATTCGATTTCGGCAGCAGGCAGCTCGTAAAGCCCATCTTGATAGCCTCGGACACTCTCTGGGCAGCCTGGGAGACGCCTCTTACTTCGCCGGAGAGACCTACCTCTCCGAAGATCAGCATTCCAGGATCCACTTCCCGGTTTTTGAAGCTCGACACGAGTGCCATCACCACCGCCAGGTCCAGGGCCGGTTCATTCATCTTCATTCCACCCGCGATATTCACGTAAGCATCATACCGGCTCATGGCGAAGCCGCAGCGTTTCTCCAGGATCGCAAGCAGAATATTGATCCGGTTGTAATCCACTCCGTTCGCTGTCCGTCTCGCCATACCAAAATTTGTTGCGGTCACGAGCGCCTGGACCTCCAGAAGGATCGGCCTCGTTCCCTCTAAGGAGCAGGCAACAACCGCCCCCGACGCCTCCTTCGGCCGCCCGGAGATCAGCATCTCCGACGGATTCAGCACCTCCGAAAGCCCCTTCTCCTCCATCTCAAACACGCCGATCTCGTTCGTGGAACCAAAACGGTTCTTCACCGCCCGGAGGACCCGGTAGGCGTCGTTTCTGTCCCCCTCAAAGTAGAGCACCGTGTCCACCATATGTTCCAGCACCCGGGGACCTGCCACCACGCCCTCTTTCGTCACATGTCCGACAATAAAGATCGTCACCCCGTATCCCTTCGCGATCTGCATCAGAAGGTTCGTGGACTCCCGGACCTGGCTCACGCTGCCCGGTGCAGAAGAAATATCTTCCCGGAACATGGTCTGGATCGAGTCGATGATCACAATGTCCGGCTTCGACCTCTCGATGGCGCCATGGATCGTATCGAGGTTCGTCTCGCAGAGGAATAAAAGGTCTCCTGTGATCACCCCGATGCGGTTTGCGCGCATCTTGATCTGCTTTAAGGATTCCTCACCGGAGATATAGAGGACACGTTTTCCCGCCCCGGCGAGGTTTCTGCAGACCTGTAAAAGCAGCGTCGACTTCCCGATTCCCGGATCACCGCCGACAAGCACGAGACTTCCCTTTACGATCCCGCTTCCGAGGACCCTGTCAAGCTCCCCGAAGCCTGTGGGCGTCCTGTCCTGCTCATCGAGAGAAATCTCCGAGATATGGACCGGGACCGCCGTCTTTCCGGCTCCCACCGCGGCGATCTGCCCCGACGGTGCCTTTTTCGCCTGGGCCACCGGCTCCTCAACAAATGTATTCCATTCCTTGCACACCGGACACTGTCCGAGCCACTTTGCGGACTCATAGCCGCACTCTTTACAGAAAAAAGCTGTGTTTCTTGCTTTTGCCACAATATTCTCCCTTTTTATAGTCAAAATGCCATGATACGTTTAGCTGCCTTACCTGACTGCCTGCGCCAATCGATATTCCTGCGTGAATTCGCACGACCTTTGTGCAATGCTTTCTTGGTGAACAGAAATATTTCATAAAACAGGAAACGCTCCGAAGTTCATCCCTCGGAGCGCCATAAAATACTACCGTCCATACCCCGGCCAGCAGCAATCTTCAATTTCCTGATCACTTGCGAACAATCTTAACTTCTACTTCCTTGCCCTCATTGAGCTCAACAGAAAGACTCAGCTTGCCGCTCATATTTGTCTTCATTCCGCCGACGCCAACGCCGTCCTCGTAAATCTCGTACTCGCAGTCGTCCTCTAACTGTACGGTGATCTGGGCATCCTCAAAGCCCTCAACCTTGAAGGTAACGGTTGTATCGGTCACTGCAAATTCTGTTACTGCAGTTCCTGGAACGGACTCGTAAACGAACATTCCGTTTCTTTCTAACTTTGTGATTTCCTTAAATGTCTTAACTTTATAAAGATCACCTTCGTGCTCGAAGTCTTCTACCTTGGATTTTGCCGCGAGGCTGTAGTTTCCGAAGCTTAAGGTTCCATTTGCCTCTGTGCGGATCAGTTCGTTGATTACTGACATAATGCTTACTCTCCTTTTGTGTGTTTCAACAAGGACTAAATTTTCCCTATTGCTATTGCTATTGTAATAGGTAACGGTCACAGGCATCCGTCCCTTCTAACCGTTACGTCGTGCCTATGATTTTACCACACTGGCGGAAGTTTTTCCAGCAGTTTGTGGATGTCTTGCTGAAAATTTCAGTTCTCCGTCCTTGCAGGTGATCTTCACGGAATCGCCTTCCCGCACTTTTCCTTCCAGGACCAGCTCCGCGAGCTTATCCTCGATGAGGTTCTGGATCGTGCGCTTAAGCGGTCGCGCGCCGTATTTCTCGTCGTATCCCTTTTCCACAAGGTATTCCTTCACGTCATCCCCGGCATTTAAGCGGATGGACATCTGATTCTTTGTCCGCTTTGCGAGGACATTCAAGAGGATCGTCACGATTTCCTTCATGTGATCCTTCGTCAGCGGATGGAACACGATGGTGTCATCAATACGGTTTAAGAACTCTGGCTTGAACATCCGTTTCACTTCATCCATGACGCCGGTCTTCATTCTCTGGTAGCGGACCTTCTCATCGTCCTGGGACATGAATCCAAGCTGCTTCGGCGCGATGATGTTCTCGGCGCCCGCATTGGAGGTCATGATGATAACGGTATTCTTAAAGTCGATCTTATGGCCCTGGGAGTCCGTGATGTGACCGTCGTCCAGCACCTGTAAAAGAATATTGAAAACATCCGGATGGGCTTTCTCCACCTCATCAAAGAGGATCACAGAATACGGGTTTCTGCGGACTTTTTCACTCAGCTGCCCGCCGCCCTCGTATCCCACATATCCTGGCGGGGATCCGATCATCTTGGAGACGCTGTGCTTCTCCATGTACTCTGACATATCAACGCGGATCAGGGCGTTTTCCGTTCCGAACATGGCCTCCGCAAGGGCTTTGCAGAGCTCCGTCTTTCCGACACCTGTGGGTCCTAAGAATAAGAAGGAACCGATCGGGCGCTTCGGGTCTTTTAAGCCGACTCTTCCGCGGCGGATCGCCTTCGCGACGGCAACCACCGCCTCGTCCTGCCCGACCACGCGCTCATGGAGAATGGATTCCAGCTTTAAGAGACGCTCCGTCTCGCCTTCCGCCAGCTTGCTCACCGGGATCTTTGTCCAGCCGGAGATCACGTCTGCAATGTCATTCTCGTCGACGGTCAGCTCCCGGCTCTCCTTCTCACTCTCCCATTTCTCCTTCAGCTTGCGGATCTTCTCCCGCTTTGAGACCTGTTTCTTCTTGATCTCACCGGCGAGCTCATATGCCTCGTCACGGATCGCGTCCTCTTTCTCTTTCTCGAGCTTCTTGATCTCCTCCTCGAGAGTCTTGATTCCCTTCGGCTCCACATAGACGGTCAGTCTCGTCTTGGAGGCCGCCTCGTCCACCACATCGATGGCCTTGTCCGGCAGGAACCGGTCGTTGATATAGCGGGCGGAGAGGCGCACTGCCGCCTTTAAGGCCGCGTCGGTGATCGTCACATGGTGATGTTCCTCATATTTCGGGCGGAGTCCCTTTAAGATCTGGAACGCCTCGTCCTCCGTCGGCTCCTCCACGGTCACCGGCTGGAACCGGCGCTCTAATGCCGCGTCCTTTTCAATATATTTCCGGTACTCTTCAAGCGTCGTAGCACCGATGAGCTGGATCTCACCGCGGGCCAGGGATGGTTTCAAGATGTTAGACGCGTCTAACGCGCCCTCCGCTCCGCCTGCGCCAATGATCGTGTGGATCTCGTCGATAAATAAGAGGGGGTTCTCCGCCTCTGTCACCTCGTTGATCACATTTTTAATGCGCTCCTCGAACTCACCGCGGTACTTGGATCCCGCTACCATGCCGGAGAGGTCAAGGATCACCACGCGTTTTCCGCGGATCGTATCCGGGACGTCGCCGGAAGCGATGAGCTGCGCGAGACCTTCGATCACAGCCGTCTTTCCGACACCTGGTTCTCCGATAAGGCACGGGTTGTTTTTTGTTCTTCTGCTTAAGATCTGGATCACGCGGCGGATCTCCTTCTCCCTGCCGATGACCGGATCCAGTTTTCCTTCTTTTGCGAGGACTGTAAGGTCGCGGCTGTAGGCATCAAGTGTCGGTGTGGCGCTCTGTCCGCCCCGCTGCTGGCGTCCCTGGGCCAGGTCCTCTTTTCCTGCGTTTCCGTCCTCACCCATGGCGGATAAAAGGTCGATGTAGACCTTCTGAATGTTGATATTTAAGGTGTTTAACAGGCGGACTGCCACACAGTCCGATTCCTTTAATAATGCCATCAGAATATGCTCGGTACCGATTAACGGCGCATGGAACCGGACAGCCTCTTTATAGCCGTTTTCCAGCACATGTCTCGCGCTTGGAGTGTAGCCGTCCCGCTCTTTGGTGGCTGTATTCTGATAGGAAGAGACAAGCTGCTCCACAAGAGCCAGCAGTCTGTCAAGCTTCACCTCGTTGGCCTCGAGGACCATGGCAGCGGTACCGCTTCCCTCCTCGATCAGCCCGACCAGGATGTGCTCCGTTCCGATCACAGGGGAACCCATGTCCTCCGCCGCTTCACCGGCGAGGACGAGAGCTTCCTGGGCTTTTTCTGTATATTGTGCCATCTGTTCTAATTTCCTCCTGAACTTTTCCGTCAACTGCGCAACCATTCAATCCATTCATAGTTACGAACATAACTCCATTCCAAATCAACTGCGCCGATTAAAATTTTGCCTCCCTGCCTATGTTTTCTTTCGGTCGGTGCAGCAAAAGCGCAGATCTGCTGAACCGTCAACTAATTTTCTATCTCTATGATCTCCGGCAGCCGCCTTCTCAGGAACTCTGCCCGGGCGGCATCCAGCTCATCCTTGTCAAGCGGGCGGTCCGCCAGACTCAAAAGGTTCGCAGGCTGGATCCCCAGCATCAGACCGTATCCAGAGTACGGTTCCTTCACTTTTAAGATCCCATCCGTGATTCCTGTCATGATCTGGGACAGGAATTCCATTCCGTCTTTTCTCGTCAGCCGTCTCGCGTACTTTAAGACGCCGTAGGATTTATAGCATTCATCGGCCGCCTGCACCGGCTTTCTCTGACGGTATTCCCGGCGGACCCGCCGTTCCTGGGCATCCAGCTCCAGGGCTGCCTTCCTGACGATATCGATGATCTCCCGCTCCGTCTGTCCTAAGGTTTTCTGGTTTGAGATCTGGTACAGGGAGCCGAAGTTCTCCGCGCCCTCACCGTACACGCCCCGGACCTTGGTCCCGAACCGGCCCATATCCGCAACGAGACTGTTGAAATTTTTATTCTTGGACAGCATCGGCAGGTGCAGGACCACCGCTGCCCGAAGTCCTGTGCCCACGTTTGTGGGGAACGAGGTCAGATAGCCGTATTTTTCATCGAAGGCGTAATCAAAACGCTCGCTGATATAGTCATCGATCTTATCTGCTCTCTCGTAAAGCTGCTCCAGGGTCAGCCCCGTCTGCAGCGTCTGGATCCGCACATGATCATCCCCATTTAGGAGGATCGCCGTTGATTCGTCCTCCGACAGGATCATTCCCGTCGGGTCTTTCTTCTTTATTACACTGCGGTTGATCGCCCGGCGCTCTAAAAGCGCTGTTTTTTCCAGGTCGCCCATCCGCTCTAAGTGTGTAAACCGATACTGCATCCGGTCCATGGACGCGATGCCGGTGAGTCCGCCGAGAAGCTTCTCCGAAAGCTCCGCGCTCTGCTCCTTGGTGAGGCGGCCAGGAAACGGATACTCTTTCAGATTTCGAACCAGACGGACACGGCTGTAGATCACATTTGTACCTGCTTTTCCCGGTACTTCATACCATTTATCCATTCTGTCTCTCCTCTTTCAACGCCCGGATCTCATCCCGGAGCTTCGCGGCCTCCTCGTACTCTTCCCGGCGCACCGCGTCTTTTAATCTCGTCTCCATCAGGCGGATCTTCTCTTCCTTTGAGAGTTCCGGAATATTCACCGGATCCTCTCCAGTAGTTCCCGTCCCGTTCATTTCTTCCATCTCGGACCGGTATCCCGCCGGACGCTTTCCGACGTGCTTTTCGCTGCCCTGAAGATGACGGATATTGTCGCTGATCAGAGGATCAAACACGCTGTAGCAGTCCGGGCATCCGAACCGGCTGTCCTTTACAAATTCCTCATAAGTCGTTCCGCAGGTCGGGCACACGACGCCGGAGTACTTTTCATCTTCTTCCTCCGTCTCCTGGGTTCCAAGAAGTCCGGAGAGAAGTTTTCCTAACGGGAATTCTCCCTCAAAGAGAGCTGAGAACTGTCCAAGGTCCGCATGGGCGGCACACTGGGTACAGAGGTTGTGCTCTGTCTTCACGCCGTTGATCACTTCCACATATTTTACGGTTGCTTCCCGCTTTTTGCAATGTTCACAAAGCATACTGCCCCTCCTTTATGCCTGTCCGCCAAACTCATCATAGATCTGGTCTACAAGGCTGTGGATCTCATCTCTGCCGACATTTTTACAGATTCCCCGGGCAACGATCAGCGCGAGGTCGTTCTTCATCTCTTCCATCGTCCGCAGTTTATCCATATCCAGGGCGATCACGGCCCCGCGTCTGCGGTCCAGGCGCAGAAATCCTTCCTGTTTCAATACAGCATATGCCTTGTTGACTGTATGCATGTTAATTCCGATCTCATCTGCAAGCTGTCTGACCGACGGGAGACTATCCCCATCGTGAAGCACATCCATTGCGATGCCGCAGATGATCTGGTTGCAGAGCTGGGTATAGAGTGCTTCCTCACTGTCAAAATCGATCTTCAGTACCATTTGATCACCGTCTTTTTTCTTAATATTTTTGATGCCGGGACCGTTTATGCGTTTCCGGTATCATAGTATTCCATTTGTTATATGTGTATAGTAACAGATTGTGTGGTGTTCGTCAAGTGAAACCAAAGTTTATTCGTACGTATGTTCTGCTTTCATTTTTGCCTGCTTTGCAGTTTCGCCTCAAAGTATTATATTTTCCTACTCTAAGTCCAGACGTCCATCCGCCGACCGGTTATCCGCGATCCGCTCGATAGTCCAAGTAATATCTGAAGCTTTTGCTTTCAGCGCGTTCCAGGCATCCGGGTCCTGATATATATGAAACAGCGCTCCAAAGATCACGTCATACTCTCTCTTCGCGCCTTCCGGCAGGCCCGTCGCCTGGGCGATCTCCGCAAACCGGTACCTCGCCGCCTTTGGGAACTGGTCTTTCTTCATCTCATCCCCGGATTTTTCATAGACATACGCCCCGAATCCGCCCTTCACGGCATCCGTTTTCGAAAACCGGAGTTCTTTCTTCTCCTCATCCAGAGAATAATTGCAGGAATAGAGTACGTTTCCCCTCTTATCTTTGAAGGTTCTATATGCCCCGCCCGACGGACAGTACACAAACCTCCATCCGTCATCCCGGAACTTCTTTCTCCAACCATCCGGGAAGGCGTTGATATACACGGCGATCTCATTTTTCTCGGCCTCGCTCACCGTCTTCGCCGTTCCATCCGCGTTGACCGCCAGAATATCCCCCGCCGGATCCGGCTGTCCGTCGTAGTCGGTGTAGGAAAAGCCCGCGTACTCATTTACCCGCATGCTTCCATCCGGGCGGAACGCGTATGTCTTTCCTTTTATTGTGCGGACAGCTTCCTTGTTCATCTTTCCGTCCGAGTCAAACCAGTACCAGTTTCCCTTATCCTGAAACCACTGGATCTTCGCGTTCCCCGCGGAATCATAGTAGTACCAGTTTCCGCCGCCCGGACCGTCGTACTGCCAGCCCTCCGAGAGGGAACCGTCCTGGTTGAAATGGTAACGGATGTTTCCCACCGTCTTCCATCCGGTCTCCATGATCCCGTTTCTGTCAAAATGGTACCACTCGCCGTCGATATCCTCCCAGGTACCCCGGGCTTTGCGCCCATCCGAGTATGTGAAAGTGTAACCGGCATCCGTGAGCGTCCATTTTCCATCCGCAGCGAAAGATGTTATAGTCTGCACAGCAAGCAGGATGCCGACAGCGCCGATCAGGATAAGTGTTCGTTTTTTCTTCATGGTCACTCCTCCTTTCCGTTTTTATCAAATGCTGGTAACTATTCAGTACCTTCATAGTTACGCGCAAAAATCCATTCCAGATCAGCTTTGCTGATGGGATTTTTGTCTTCCGGCCTATGTTTTCTTACGGTCAGCGCAGCAAGTGCGCAGACCTGCTGAATGGTTACAATATATTCTGTTCAAAAATCTTCCTTCCGGAACCGGAATTACATTCTTTATGCCTCATTATCTTGAATCCCGCTTTAAAATACCTTATACTAAACAGGAACTCAAAGTATGTACATGAAAGGAACCTAAATATATGAAACGATTTTTCGCCTGGGCCGGGATCCTCATCATCGCCGCGGTCTTCCTCGCCCTCATCGTCCTGACCTTCACCGGTGGCCCGGAGAATGTCATCCTGGCGCTCCTGTTCTGCGTCATCGTCATCCCGGTGATTCTCTACGGCTACGCGCTGATCTTAAAGTACGTCCGAAACAGAAACAAAAGGGATAACTAACAAAATCCGTAATCTTTTGCCATCTTTTCCAGACGGTCAGCAGCTGCCTCAAGCGTCTCTTTCCCTCTGGAAAAATGCAGACGGATGTAATTGTTTACCGGCTCCTTAAAGAAGCTGGAACCCGGCACAGCTGCCACACCGTAATTCTTTATCATCCATTCACAGAATTCCAAATCTGTCCAGCCGGTAAACTCCGGCTTCTCAAGAAATCCCGAGATATCAACGAGAACAAAATAGCTGCCCTGAGGTGTCGTGTGGGAAAGTCCCATCTGCTCCAACCTTCCACAGAGATAATCTCTCTTTTCTGTGTAGAGATCCTTTAACCATTGATAGTACGCTGGTCCAAATTTCAGACCAGTGACTGCCGCTTCCTGAAGCGGTGCCGCAGCGCCTACGGTCAGGAAATCATGGACCTTCTTCGCCGCCTCGATCACATGTTCCGGTCCGATCAGATAGCCGAGTCTCCATCCGGTCATGGAGTATGTCTTTGAGAGGGAGCTGCAGGTGATCGTGCGCTCATACATTCCGGGCAAAGCAGCCATGGAGATATGGCGGTTCTCACCGTAGATAATGTACTCGTACACCTCGTCCGTGATCACAAAGGCGTCATACCGCTTTGCGAGCTCCGCGATCTCCTCCATCTCTTCCCTCGTAAATACTTTTCCACAGGGATTCGACGGATTACAGAGGATCAGTGCCTTCGCACCGGCCCGAAACGCCCATTCCAGAGCTTCGCTGTCATAATGGAAATCCGGCGGCACAAGCGGCACATAGACCGGATCTGCTCCGGAGAGGATCGCGTCCGCCCCATAGTTCTCATAGAACGGGCTGAACACCGCGACCTTATCTCCCGGATTGCACACGGTCATCATCGCCGCCATCATCGCTTCCGTTCCCCCGCAGGTCACAACGATCTCCTTTTCCGGATCGATCTCACGGGCAAATTTCTTTGTATACATTTCTGCCAGCGCGTCCCGGAAATTCTTCGCCCCAAAGGTGATGGAATACTGGTGCGGACCATGCTCCGCCGCTTCCTTTAACGCGTCCAGGATCTCCTGCGGCGGATCAAAATCCGGGAATCCCTGACTTAAGTTAATGCTTCCCGGTGTCATATTGTTGATCCTTGTCATCCTGCGGATGACGGAGTCTGTAAATGTCTGTACTCTTCTGCTTAATTCCGGCATATGTAAAACCTCTCTTCTATTGTCATGTATGATGTCTTTCCGGTATTCCGATCCTTCCGCGCGCACATCTCAGTATTACGTTCCAAATCGTCCCTCTGTTCTAATATCTTATCACAACTTTCATGACAGACCTATTGATTTTTCTTTACATTTCTATAAAACTTCCCCCGGATCATTTGTGTTGTCAAAACAAAAAGCGACAAGCCTGATTCATAAGCTCATCGCCCTTAATGATCACAGTCGGACCTGTTTACAGAGTTTTTCTCCCTCTTCCTCTCGGACTCTCCGCAACTCACTGCCGGGGCTTTGATGAAGAGGTATTCTTCTCCCTGATCCTCATACCAGCCTCTCTCCTTCCCTCTCGGCTGATATTTTTCCATCATCGGTCCATTCGCAGCCTACCGATTTCATGGTCTCCCCCGGCTGTATCAGCTCGATCCATGTCTCCAGTGCACTCTTCCGCTCTCTGTCTGACAGCGGCGTGTTGAAATTTTCTGTGCAAAGCATATTCGCACGTATATTTAATGATTGGTCCCTTACTCTTTTGTCATAACCCCTGAAAAAAGTAGCTTTTATAACGCAAAAAGACTCAAGTCTCTCGACTTGAGTCTTTCGTGCGGAAGATGGGACTTGAACCCACACGATGTAACCACCACAAGATCCTTAGTCTTGCTCGTCTGCCAGTTCCGACACTTCCGCGTATCGGGTGTTTCAAGATTTTGTATCTCTTACCGACGCATATTAATATACCATAGTTCTTTCTGTTTGGCAAGTACTTTTTTAAACTTTTTTTATTTTTTTAATAACATATTTTTTTTACTCAATTTGTACTATATTCTATCCCATGGCATAACCGAAATCCGCTAAAGAGATCATCTCCACAGTAAGACCCATCCCAAAGATATCATGCAATGATCTCTACGGCTATATCTCACAAAACATCTTCTGCAGTCATCCTTCAGAAATATCATCTATCTTAAATTTCCATCGCCTTTTCTCCTGCTCTTCCCACAAATGCCGAATATAGCGCTTCCCTCTGGTGCTCATCGCAACCGCGCTTCCTTCTCTCCATGTTACACTTTGCGTAGCATTTTCCTCAAAATACGCATTCATACATTAATTTGACAATTCCAGTACCATCACCTCAATCACCAGGCTCTCCACATCTATCGCTATTTTCTCTATAACGCAAAAAGACTCAAGTCTTTCGACTTGAGTCTTTCGTGCGGAAGATGGGACTTGAACCCACACGATGTAACCAC
>OGEC01001434.1_pt1 | contig 11708 bp, 8 predicted proteins | sample 1570551 | NCBI WGS metagenome assembly OGEC01 (sample SAMEA2582127, study PRJEB24529) | metagenome | biome: Human gut stool | place: China | collected 2011 | reverse complement strand
TGAAAGTACGTTATCGTGTTGTACCAAAACAGAATAAGAAATCATCCTTCTATGTGAACTGTCATAGCCAACATGTGACGATTCAAGCAGCAGACTCTGCATTTTCCACATTGCTTAGTCTACGTGAAAGGTTGTCTGCATGGTATAAGGAAAAAAACATCTCTTTTGATGATATTCCAACAAATACAGATACAGCTTGTTGTTTTGCTTGGAAGGTAGATACTGCAACGGGTGAAGGGTTAGATACCTATTATTATGGCGGTGGTTGTGGTGCTGGTGAATGGATTGAAGCGGCTGAAGCGCAACGTGAAGCTGAAGAGGCTAAAAATCAAGTACCTAAAGGCAAGTCTTTTGCAGGTTATGATCAAAAAGATGAATATGATGATATTGACGAAGATGATTTTGCCCCATTTGTAGAAGCTGTTGAATTAGGCTATTTCAACAATAGTCCAGTTGTTGTGCCTCGTTCTAATCATACGGCTGCCGAATCAAGCAGTAGTGATACTATCGCATCTGTGAGCAGTACATCTAAAGCAAGCAAAGGCTTTGGACCTAAAAAAACTACAAAATCTACGGCTAAAGGAAGTGAAGGGGATGGTAAATATCCTCGTCGTGCACCAAAGGAGGCACCTACAGATGAAGGCATGATTTTAGGACCTAAAATTGAAGGGGGCACCTCTAAAATCATGGGCACCTTGGATACACCTAGTGTAATTTTTGAAGGTGTCTTTGTTGGTTTAGATAAACGTGATACTAAGACGGGTAAATGTATCGTTAACGGCAGCATTGTAGATGATACAAATAGCATTAAATTTATCAAGTTTACGAACAGTCCTGAAGAAGGGGATAAATTATTAAAACAACTAAAAGGCTTACAACGGGTTCGCGTACAAGGTAGTGTCAGCTTTGATGATCGCTTTGACAAGGATTATATCCTTTCTATTCGTAGTATTGAGGCAATAGAAACTACTAGTGTGGAACGAACTGAAAACCGTCCGGACTCCCGTGTGGAACTCCACTTACATACTAAGATGAGTGATAAAGATGCTCTCGTATCTGTAAAAGACTTGTTTAAAACAATTAAAAAATGGGGTCATCCTGCGGTGGCTATTACGGACCATGGCGTAGTACAAGCCTTCCCAGAAGCGCAAGCTCTTGGTAAGGAGTTAGGTGTTAAAGTTATCTACGGTGTAGAAGGTTACCTCATCGAAGATGAAACGGTAACAAAAGATGAAGAGCCTGTACTAGATAAGAAAAAGAAAAAAGAAAAAGATAAACGGTACCATATTATCTTGTTAGCTAAAAATATGGTAGGTTTACGTAATTTATATAAAATGATTTCCATTTCTCACCTTGAACATTATAAGGTTCGTCCTCGTTTGCCTCGTTCCGTTATTGAAGAACATCGTGAAGGTATTATCATCGGTTCTGCCTGTGAAGCAGGGGAGCTTATGCAATCCATCGTTCGTGGAGCTACAAAAGAAGAGCTTTTAGAAATAGCCTCCTTCTACGATTATCTTGAAATTCAGCCACATACTAACAATACGTTTTTGGTTCGTAAAGGTCTCATGCCCGACGAGCAGGCACTCATCGATATGAATAAGACCGTTATCGAATTAGGAGAAGCCTTAAATAAACCTGTATGTGCTACTTGTGACGTTCACTACCTGACACCAGAAGAAAAAATTTATCGTGAAATCATGTTAACTGCATGTGGTTATCCAGATGCAGATGAACAACCAGATTTACATTTACGTACTACAGATGAAATGCTTGCGTCCTTCCCTTATTTAAGCGAAGAGAAAGCATACGAAGTAGTCGTTACTAATACACGTGCTATTAATGATAGCATTGAAGATATTAAGCCAGTGCCTGATGGTACATATTCACCTAAGATTGAAGGTGCTGACGAAGCTTTCACAGAAATGTGCTATAGAAATGCGAAGGCTATTTACGGTGATCCATTGCCGCGTGTCGTACAAGAACGTCTCGATTATGAATTGGATTGTATTATTTCCAATGGTTACGGCGTATTGTATTACATCGCTCATAAGCTGGTAAAAAAATCTCTTGATGATGGGTATCTCGTAGGTTCCCGTGGTTCCGTAGGGTCATCCTTTGCCGCTACCATGTCTGAGATTACAGAGGTAAACCCATTACCGCCTCATTATGTATGCCCTAACTGTAAATATTCAGAATTCTTTGAAAAGGGTGAATATGCAGGGGGCTTTGACTTGCCTCGTAAAAACTGTCCTGAATGCGGTCATGCTTTACAAACAAATGGACATGATATTCCATTTGCTATTTTCCTTGGTTTCGAAGGTGATAAGGTTCCAGATATTGACCTTAACTTCTCTGGTGATTACCAAGCAAAAGCTCACAAATATACAGAAGAACTATTTGGCCGTGATAATGTATTTAAAGCAGGTACAATCGGCACTATAGCTGATAAAACTGCTTTTGGTTATGTTAAAAAGTACGCCGAAATTAGAGACATTCAAGCTCGTAATGGTTTTTTTGAACATTTAGCAAAGGGCTTTACAAATGTGAAGAATACTACAGGCCAACATCCTGGTGGTATTATGGTATGTCCTCGAGATATGGATGTGCATCACTTTACGCCAATTCAACATCCAGCGAATAAAAAGGAAAGTGGCGTATTAACGACACACTTTGATTATCACTCCATTGAAGGTCGTATGACTAAGCTTGATATTCTGGGCCATGATGATCCGACCATTATTCGTATGCTAGAGGATTTGACAGGTATCGACGCCAAGACAATACCATTTGATGATCCAAAGACATTGAGCTTGTTCTCCTCTACAGAAGGGATTGGCTTAACACCTGAACAATTGCAAGGTGACCAAGTAGCTAGTTTGGCTGTTCCAGAATGTGGCACGAAATTCGTACGGGGCATGCTTGAAGACTCTCGTCCCCAAACATTCTCTGATTTAGTTCGTATTTCTGGCTTTTCACATGGAACAAACGTATGGCTCGACAATGCGCAAGATCTCATTAAAAATGGTACTTGTAAGTTGAATGAAGCCATTTCAACTCGTGACGACGTAATGAACTTCTTGATCCATCGGGGCATGGATAGAAAGCACAGCTTCTTTGTAATGGAAAACGTACGTAAAGGGAAGGGCATCGAAAAACGTAATAAACAAGGACAAGCTACTACGGAATTTGAAGCAGAAATGCGTGAAAATAATATTCCTGAATGGTTTATTGAATCTTGTAAAAAGATTTCCTATCTTTTCCCACGGGCTCATGCGGTGGCCTATGTTATGATGGCCTTCCGTATCGCGTGGTTTAAGGTATATCATCCTTTGGCATTCTATGCGGCATATTTCTCCATTCGTGCGAAAGCCTTCGACTTACGAATCATGACAGGAGACCTTAAAACACAATTGACCGAGTTTAACCGTATCAAAGCTCTTGATCGTGCTGCCAGCCCTAAAGATAAGGACCTTATGAGTGCCTTGGAAGTATCTATGGAAATGTATCAACGGGGCTATCGTTTTATCAATGTAGACATTCAACACTCCGAAGCTAGACGCTTTAGCATTAAGGATGGCGCTTTATTGCCACCATTCTTAGCTATTGATTCTCTAGGTGAAACAGTGGCTGATGCTATCGTTGAGGAAAGAAATGAACGTCCATTTACATCTTTAAAAGACTTACAACGCCGTTGTAAAGTATCAAATACCATCATTGATCTTATGAAAGACCTCAAATGCTGTGGTGAACTGCCTGAAGACGAACAAATGTCACTATTTGGAGCATAATAAAATACAAGATAAGATTTAAATACAAAGTAAGCACTATATCTCAAATGTGGATATAGTGCTTATTTTTATGTAATTTGCTACAATATATTTAGGATATGTCTTTGATACTAGGGAGTGTTGAATTATGATAGAGCGACTTCAAAATCAAGTGGATGAAATAGAACTTTGGGATGTTGAGTTAGAGGATATGCCTAATCTAGAAGCATCAGATATTCCAGGAGTATACTTTAACGAATTCCGAGAATATGTTGATGAAGAGGGGAATATACTGTCCCCATCAGAGGTCAATCGATTACGGTATAAAGGTGACTACGAGGACGATTATTATAGATAGAAATAATTAAAATGTCATATTTATATTATTTTTATATTACAGTGAGTGGGTTAGTTATGAGAGTTCCAATATATGAAGCTTTAGCACACTATAAAAGAAATGAAATGTTACCTTATACAGAGTATTTTGGTTTGGGATTTTTTACGGATATTTCATTGGCTGAATCGACAATAGCTGAGTCTAAAAAATTAGTTGGGTTTTCTGATTTAAATGATAATTCCTTTTCTATAAAAACTCACTATTTAAATGATTGTACTCATATAGGTGATGATATTAACTATGAAATAGTAAATAACAAAATTTATGGTGTTTGGTATGATTACGATATAGATCCATATTATTCCAGTTCTGGATACATAGGTTTATTTAGCACTTTAGAATATGCAGAGAAAGCATTAGATTGGTATAAGACCTGGGATATATTTAATGTATATGGTTTAGATTGTTTAGGAATTGATACAATTACTCTCAATTTAAGGGGCTGGACTGAAGGTTTTATAACAGTATATGATTAAAATTATGCAATAAAAGAGGTGTCATCATTTGATGACGCCTCTTTTTGAAAGTTTTGCAGTTTATTTATTTTGGCAGATTTTGTAAATTGGCAATATTAGTATAGGGATTTATATTTCATCCAGTTTGTTTTGGCCATTTCTTTAAGCTCTGTACCACGGCCATCAAGGATTGCATTGATCAAGTATTTGCTGAAGCCCTTAGCTTGTTGATATGCAATTTTAGGAGGCATAGCAAGTTCTTGTTTATCTACGCGAACATTAACGATGACTGGGCCATTATGGTTAAGGGCTTCCATGATTTTTTCATCAACTTCGCTAGAGTTATGAATGCTCACACCTTTGATACCAGCAGCTTCAGCAAGTTTACCGAAATCTGGATTTACAAAGTCTGTAGCGTAGTCTAGATAACCAGAAGCTTTCATTTCCATAGCGATAAAGCTAAGTTCTTCGTTATTGAATACAAAGATTTTAACTGGTAAGTTAAGTTGTTTTAATGTTAACATTTCGCCCATCATCATTGTAAAGCCACCATCACCAGAGAGGGAGATGACTTGACGGTTAGGACATGCATTTTGAGCACCAATAGCATGCATCATAGCATTCGCCATAGACCCATGGTTATAGGAACCTAAGATGCGACGTTTACCATTTGTTTTTAAGTGACGAGCAGTCCAAATAACTGGAGTACCTACGTCAAAGGTAAAGATTGCGTCTTCTGCTGCTAGTTTATTGAGGCGATTTACGAAGTATTGAGGGTGAATTGCTACACCATCTGGTTCAGCTACGGCATAACTATCTAAATCAGCTCTAAATTTTGTATATGCTTTACGTACAGTATCAATAAATTCAGTATCACCACGTTGGCCTACAAGAGGTAATAATTCTTTTAACGTATCTTTTACAGTACCAATGATACCTTGTGTAAGAGGTACGCGACGACCTAAAGCACTAGGATCTCTATCTACTTGTATTACTTTCGCATTTTCTGGATAGAATGGACGATAAGGGAAGTCTGTACCAAGCATTACCAATGTATCACATTGTTCAATAGCACGGTAGCCAGATGTATAGCCTAATAGGCCAGTCATACCTACATCATATGGATTATCCCATTCAACCCATTCTTTACCTCTGAAAGCATGTACAACCGGTGCTTGTAAGCGTTTTGCTAATTCTACTACTTCGTCATGAGCACCTTCACAGCCGGCACCACAGAATAGGGTAATACGTTTGCCTGTTTCTAAATGAGCCGCCATTTCTTCAATATCTTCTCGTTGTGGAACGATATGAGGTAAACGAGGTGGGTTCCACACAGGTAATTCATCAATTTCCATTTCCATAACTGCAACGTCCCCAGGAAGAACGATAACAGCAACATCTTGGTTACCAACAGCAGCGTTCATAGCACGGAATAGAATTTCCGGCATTTGTTTAGGATTGGATACAAGTTCGCAGAAACAAGAACATTCTTTAAATAAGTTTTCTGGATGTGTTTCTTGGAAATAGTTCAAACCTACTTCAGATTGAGGAATGTGAGAAGCAATGGCCAATACTGGAACACGATTGCGATGGCAGTCGAAGAGACCATTAATTAAGTGTAAGTTGCCAGGACCAGAGCTACCAGCACATACAGTTAGTTTATGAGTTAGGGATGCTTCTGCACCGGCAGCAAAGGCTGCTGTTTCTTCATGTCGTACATGCTCAAAAGCAATTTTACCATTGCGGCGTAAACTATCATTTACAGAGTTTAGACTATCTCCAGTGATACCGTAAATGCGTTCGATGCCCGCATTGGCTAAGACTTCTATAAGTACATCAGAAATTCGTTTTTTTGCCATATTATCACCTATATTTAATAATTACTATCATTAAAATATGGTTATCCAAACCATATATACTATATTAGACTTGTTTAACTTGTAATTATGTGATAAAAGTTACTATTTACTGTATACATAGTTTATATATGTTTATATTAAAAGTAAATATATATTATTATTTATATTGTTCTAGTATTTGTGTTCTAAAAATTATATTTTAATTAAATTATTTAATATTCTTTCTCAATACAAAACTATTATTCTTGCATAACATTAATAAAAGTGTTATTATTAATTCATAAACAAAATAGATAAGTCTTTGGGGATAGGTGAAATTCCTTACCGGCGGTAAAGTCCGCGAACCTTTTTGGTATGAATCGGTGCAATTCCGATACCGACAGTAGAGTCTGGATGAGAAAAGACGAGGCACGTTTGTTGTGCGCATTTATGATGACCCAAGGACTATGTAATAGTCCTTTTTTTATTGAGGTGATATGGTGGATGACGTAGTATATATGAAGCGCGCCATTGAACTGGCAAAATTAGCCACAGGTCACACCTCACCAAATCCTTTGGTTGGTGCTGTTGTGGTAAAAGATAATACAATAATCGGTGAAGGTTATCACCATAAAGCTGGTACAGCTCATGCTGAGGTGCATGCACTAAATCAAGCAGGTGATAATGCCAAAGGTGCTACTTTATACGTAACATTAGAGCCATGTTCCCATTATGGAAAAACACCACCTTGTGTGCTTCGTATCATTGAGGCTGGTATAGCTAAAGTAATAGTAGGTAGTACGGATCCAAATCCACTAGTTTCTGGAAAAGGAATGGAGTTACTTCGTGAAGCAGGTATTGAGGTTGTTTGCCCCGTATGTAGTGATGAATGTGCTGAACTAAATGAGCATTTCTTTACCTATATACAGACAGGTAAGCCTTTTGTCACTCTAAAAAGTGCTATGTCACTAGATGGGAAAATTGCTACATCTACTGGACAATCTCAATGGATTACAAATGAGTCCTCTCGTCGTGATGGACATGTGTTGCGTGCCACGCATGATGCCATGCTCGTTGGAATTGGTACAATTTTGGCAGATAATCCACAGTTAAATTGTCGTTTAACGGATAGTGAATTATCAGATGCGTTATTAGATAAAAGCATACTTGATGAACCGATTACGATTCATCAACCAAATGTAATTATCTTGGATAGTCTTGGTAGAACACCTACTACTAGTCGTGTCTTTGAAATAAATAATCGCAAGATTCATATATTCGTATCTAAAGGTTGTCCTAAGGATCGGATACAAGCCTTAGAACAAGTTGGTGCTCAAGTAACCGTAGTAGAATCTATTTCTACTCGTAAAAGCAAGAGCACAGACATTGTCATAGATATTAAGAAATTATCTATCGATGATATTCTTACAAAACTAGGTGAACTAGGTTACACATCTATTCTTGTTGAAGGTGGATCTGCAATTATCAGTTCCTTTGTGGAAACGAAGAACTTTGATAAGGTCGTAACATATATTGGAAATACCATTATTGGTGGTAACGATGCAACACCTGCTGTAGGAGGTCGAGGTTTTGAAAGTTTAGAGGTTTCACCGCAATTAACTTTTACCAAGACTAAAGTATTAGATAATAACATTCGCATTGAAGCGTATCGTCAAGGAAGGAGGGGCACTTATGTTCACGGGAATCGTTGAAGAAATCGGCCGCATCGAGAACATTAAAAAGGGCCCTAAATCCTTAGCCATAACAATTCGAGGAGAAAAAATTTTTAGCGATTTAAAAGTTGGTGATTCCGTAGCTGTTAATGGGGTGTGCTTGACGGCCACAACGATTGGCAATAGTATATTTACAGCGGATGTGATGCCAGAATCCATTAAGATGACTACGTTTACTAATTTGAAAGTCCATCAACCAGTCAACTTAGAGCGAGCTATGCTTGCTAATGGTAGATTTGGTGGTCACATTGTGGCAGGCCATGTAGATGGTACAGGTCGTATTATTAATCGTGAACAAACCGATAATGCCATTATTTTTACTATCGAGGCTCCAAAATCTGTTATGGATTATGTTATCTATAAGGGCTCCATTACCATCGATGGGATTAGCCTCACTATTATGCGACGAACAGACAGCAGTTTTTCCGTCTCTATCATTCCTCACACTTTGAGTGAAACTATTTTAGTTTTTGCTCATATTGGAACAGAGGTCAATTTAGAAACGGATATTGCTGGACGATATATTCGTCATTTTATGAATCTTGGTAGTGAACCTACCGAAGAAAAGCCTAAAAAATCTATGCATTCCCTCTTAGTAGAGAATGGATTTATATAAGTAAGGAGCGTTCCTATGAGCGAACAATTACATTCTATTAATGAGGTCTTACAAGACCTTAAAGCTGGTAAACCTGTTATTATCGTTGATGATGAAAGCCGTGAAAACGAAGGCGATCTTATCATTGCTGCAGAGTTTGCGACGCAAGAAAACATTAACTTCATGGTTAAATACGCTCGCGGTATCGTATGTACGCCTATGCGCCGCGAAGCGTTAGAAAAACTTGGCATTCCTGCAATGGTTACCAAAAATACTGATAACCATGAAACTGCTTTTACTGTGACTGTGGATCATGTAGATACTACAACAGGCGTATCTCCTGCAGAGCGTGCTTATACAATTCAAAAACTATTAGATCCTAATGCGAAACCTCAAGATTTCCGTCGTCCAGGTCACGTATTTCCACTTGTATATAAAGAGGGCGGCGTATTGGTACGTCAAGGTCATACTGAGGCATCTATCGACCTTTGTCGCCTAGCAGGGTTACAAGAGGCTGCCGTTATTTGTGAAATTACTAAAGACAATGGCGATATGGCCCGTTTGCCAGATCTTATGAAATTTGCTAAGGAGCATGACTTGAAAATTGCTTCTGTAGCAGAACTTATAGAATATCGTAAACAACATGAAGATATGGTTGAGCTTGGTGCTTGTTCTAAGTTGCCTACTAAATTTGGTGATTTTAATATCTTTGTATTTAAAAATGAATTAGATCATAAAGAGCATTTAGCTATCGTAAAGGGCAATGTTCAAGATTGTAGCGATGTGCTTGTACGTATTCATTCTGAATGTTTAACAGGCGATGTATTTGGTTCTAAGCGCTGTGATTGTGGCGAACAATTAGACAATGCGTTGCGCGCTATTGAAAAAGAAGGCAAAGGCGTTGTTGTATATATGCGACAAGAGGGCCGTGGCATTGGTTTGACCAATAAAATTAAAGCCTATGCATTACAAGAACAGGGCCTTGATACAGTAGAAGCAAATGAACAATTAGGCTTCCCTGCAGATATGCGTGAATACTCCTTAGCGGCTCAAATTATCCGTTTCTTGGGTATTAAAAGCATCCGCTTATTAACTAACAATCCCGAAAAGCGTCATGGCTTAGAACATTGGGGAATCAATGTAACTAGCCGTGTACCACTCATCATTGCTGCAAATAAATTTAATGCAGGCTATTTAAAAACAAAAGAAGAGAAAATGGGTCATATGTTAGAAGACTAATTAACTTTCACCATATAACTCGGTCGTTACATATATATTTCCTTAGATGGAATAAAGGAGGTCAATATAATGATGGTTCAAGAAGGTAACTTATTAGGTACTGGTAAGAAATTTGCTATTATCGGTTCTCGTTTCAACGAGTTCATTACATCTAAATTAATCGGAGGCGCTGAAGATTGTTTACTTCGTCACGATGTTAAACAAGAGGATATTACAGTAATTTGGGTTCCAGGTGCTTATGAGATTCCTTTGATTGCTAAGAAAGCAGCTTTATCTGGTCGTTATGATGCAGTTATTTGTGTAGGTGCTGTTATTCGTGGGGCCACTACTCATTATGATTATGTATGCAACGAAGTAGCCAAAGGTATCGCACATGTATCTTTGGAAACTGGTATTCCTGTTATGTTTGGTGTAGTAACTACTGAAAACATTGAGCAAGCTATCGAACGCGCAGGTACAAAAGCGGGTAATAAAGGTTATGATTGTGCGATGGGTGCAATCGAAATGGTTAACCTTATCGATCAAATCTAAGAATTGTATATATAACACTCAGTATCTTATGGTACTGGGTGTTTTTATATCATCGAAAATATGTTCTTTTAAATTTAAATAAGACTAGACGAACATATATTCTCTATTATTGAAAGTTAAATATTTGACATGATATACTATATAAGCAATATAAAAGTAATACCTTAATAAAATCAGTAGAAATAAGGAATGATAGAATGGATTATATAAAACGTTTTACAACCCGAGAAGGGGTTCGTATGTCTTTAGCTGTAACAACCGATACAGTTGAAACAGCTCGTGTACGTCATGATTTATGGCCTGTAGCAACAGCTGCTTTAGGTCGTGCTATGACGGGAGCTATTTTATTAGCTGGGGATTTTAAAAACCATGAAAACGTAAGTCTTCGTATTAAAGGTGATGGTCCACTAGGTGTAGTTCATGTAGATGCATTCTCTGATAATACGGTTCGAGGCTATGTAGATGATCCACATGTTGATGTACCTTTAAAGCATGCTGGTAAGCTTGATGTTGGTTCTGCCGTAGGTCATAATGGGGAAGTGCAAGTGACTCGTTTCACGCAGTTAGCGCAAGACTATACTTCTACAAGCCCGATTCAAAGTGGTGAAGTAGCAGAGGATTTGGCATATTATTTATATGCATCTGAACAAGTACCGTCTACGATTAGTTTAGGTGTATTAGTAGATCCAGATTACCATACGGTTGTAGCTGGAGGTTTTATCGTACAAGCCTTACCGGATGCTACAGATGAAGCATTAGCACAAGTAGAAAAGAATATTAATGAACTTGGTCCTATTACAGAATATTTGAAAGCAAACCCAGATGGTAAAGGTCTTATGGAACGTGTTCTCGATGGTTTAACTGTGAATGAAGTATATAATGAACCAATTCATTTCCAATGTCGTTGTGGTCGTGATCGCTTTGCCAGTGTGCTAATGACATTACGTGAAGAAGATAAGAATGCTATTTTGGAAGATGACGTAACAGAGCTTGTTTGCCATTATTGTAATGAAAAATATCATTTCACACGTGAAGAGTTACAAGATATGTTCATCCCAAAAGGTCCAATTCAATAAAAACTTTATAATATGTAGAAAAAATACAGGCTACTAGGTTTTTCCTATAGCCTGTTTTTCTATTCTATGAGAAA
>OGEC01001424.1_pt1 | contig 11800 bp, 8 predicted proteins | sample 1570551 | NCBI WGS metagenome assembly OGEC01 (sample SAMEA2582127, study PRJEB24529) | metagenome | biome: Human gut stool | place: China | collected 2011 | reverse complement strand
AAGTTCGCTGACGTCCGTACTCACCTAAGGAAAGTTTTTAATATGACTTTGTCTTAAATCTAAAAAGCCGGATTACTCCGGCTCTTTCTATTATTTATTCACGTTTTCCCATTTCCAGTTTTGAACTTCTGGAATGTCGTCTCCGTTTTCACGGATGTAGTCATGGTGGAAGGCGATTGTTTCATCCATTTGAGCTGCGAATTCAGCTGCTTCTGCTCCAAGAGCTGCATTAGCTGCATCTTGTGCCAAGTGGAAGCGATCCAACTCAGACATCACACGCATATCAAATGGTGTGGTGATATCCCCGTTTTCACGGTAACCATGCACGCGCAAGTTATGGTTGTGACGGTTGAAGAAGATATCACGGATCATGCCTTCGTAACCATGGAAGGCAAAGATGACTGGTTTATCAGTTGTGAAGACTTTGTCAAATTCTTCATCTGAAAGCCCACGCGCATCAACGGATGGGTGACGCAATTTCAAGATGTCGATAACGTTGACAAAGCGGATCTTCAATTCTGGGAAGGCCTTGTGCAAGATTGTGATGGCTGCAAGAGCTTCTAAGTTTGGCTCTGTACCTGCAGCTGCAATAACAAGATCTGGCTCTTCATCTGCTGAAACAGTTGATGCCCAATCGATCACCTTGTATCCTTCACGAACCAATTCTTCTGCTTCAGCTGCTGAGTAGAATTGAGGACGTGGGTGTTTAGAAGAAACGATCAAGTTGATCACATCTTCTCCCTTGAAGGCTTCATCCATTACCGCAAGCAAGCTATTGGTATCTGCTGGCAAGTACTCACGGATATATTCAGGAGTTTTCTCAGCCAAGTGAGTCAAGATACCTGGATCTTGGTGAGTGTAACCATTATGGTCTTGTTGGAAGACCGTTGAAGTTGCAATCAAGTTCAAGGCTGGGTAGTTTTTACGCCATGTCGTATGTGTCTTAGACTTACGCAACCATTTGAAGTGTTGAGTGATCATAGAATCCACTACACGAAGGAAGGATTCGTAAGAAGCGAAGAATCCATGACGACCTGTCAAGACATATCCTTCAAGCATTCCTTCTGCTTGGTGCTCTGACAATTGAGAGTCAATGACACGACCAGCAGGGCTCAAGGCTTCATCGTAGTCTGGTTTCATACGTCCTAACCATTGACGGCTTGTACGAGTGAAGACTTCTTGAAGACGGTTTGATTTGGTTTCGTCTGGACCGAAGATACGGAAGTTATCTGGGTTCGCATCTACCAAGTCTGCCGCATACTTACCAAATTCGATCATGTCTTGAGCCATGATTTCACCTGGTGTGTTGAATTGAAGGGCATGTTTCTTCCAATCAGCTGTGTTCATTGGTTTGATCACACCAGCATTTGTGATTGGGTTCATCGCCATGCGACGGTCACCTTTTGGTGCAATTTCCGCAATTTCCGGAACTAGTTTACCAGTTTCGTCGAACAATTCAGCTGGACGGTAAGATTCCAACCATGAAAGAAGAGCATCGACATGCTCCATGTGGTGAGCATCTACTGGGATTGGAACTTGGTGCGCACGGAATCCACCTTCGATTGGTGTTCCTTCCCATGCTTTTGGACCAGTCCAACCTTTAGGAATACGAGCAATCAAGACAGGGTATACTGGTTGAGTTGCTTCTTCAGCAGAACCTTTACGAGCTTCTGCTTGGACTTTCTTGATTTCTTCAATTGCTTCGTCCAATTTTTCAGCGAACAAAGCGTGTGCAGCTTCGTGGTCTTCTGAAATCGCAGTGACGTTCGCAAAAATTGGTTTCCAACCAAGACCTTCAAAGAAGAGGGCCAATTCTTCGTCTGTTTTGCGTTCGAAGATGGTTGGGTTGTGGATCTTCCCACCATTGAGGTAGAAGATTGGAAGGATAGCCCCATCGTTGACTGGGTTCAAGAAGGTATTGGACAACCAACCAGCCATCAATGGACCTGTTTCACCTTCACCATCACCGATAACTGTGGCAGCAATCACATCTGGATTATCCAATACAGCACCTGCAGCGTGAGAAAGGGCATAACCAAGTTCTCCACCTTCGTGGATAGATCCCGGTGTTTCAGGCGCCGCGTGAGAAGCGATTCCTCCTGGGAATGAGAAGATCTTACACAAGTGTTTGAAGCCTTCTTCATTTTGTGGGATGTTTGGATTCAATTCAGTATAAGAACCATCTAAGTATGAGTTCGATACCATTACTTGTCCACCGTGACCTGGTCCTTCAATGTAGAACATATCCAAGTCGTATTTGTTGATGGCACGGTTCAAGTGAGCATAGATAAAGTTTTGCCCTGGTACAGTTCCCCAGTGTCCGATTGGGTGAGCCTTCAAGTCATTTTCAACGACTTCGCGCTTCAACAATGGGTTATCTTTCAAGTACATTTGAGCAGCTGAAATGTAGTTGGCTGCACGCCACCAAGCGTCTACTTTATCCAAGTAAGCTTTGCTGTTATAATCGACAGTCATCTTGTCTCCTCACAATTTCTAGACAGGTCTGTTGAATAACCTGTTCGTTTGATCAATAGTTTAAACAATCTGTTTTCAATCAAACAGATGATATTGAAGAAAATATTCAATATTACTTCTATTCTATCAAGAATTTCCCTTTTTGTACATCAGAAAGTAAGAAAAATATTCTTTGAACGTCAAATTTTAATTTCCTACTAAAGTGGTTCCATTCCCTACAGGGATAGGTTTTAAAAAAAGACTTTACTGATTTTTGCAAACCAGCAAAGTCCCAAATGAAATGGAGTCAGTTAAATGACTTTTTGACCTTTCTTGTAGACATCTGTCACGAGATTTGTCGCAAAGAAATAGAAGAGATAATCTAGATTAGGTGCATCGTAAATCGTGATGTCGGCCTGTTTGCCAACATCGAAAGAGCCGATTGTTTTAGCACGATCAACTGAATAGGCCGCATTGATGGTCACCGCATTGAGAATTTCTACTGGAGTTAGGCGCATCATGAAGCAACCGAGGTGCATGGCAAACTGGAGATTGGCTGTTGGACAAGACCCTGGGTTGCTGTCCGTTGTTAGGGTAATGGCCATGCCAGCATCCAACATCTTACGAGCCGGTGCATAGGTATCTTCCATGAGGCTGAAGGTTGTAGCCGGCAAAAGATTTCCAATCACTTTTGCTGCAGCTAATTTTTGAATGCCTTCATCCGTAATCACCATCAAGTGTTCTGCGCTGGTAGATTCCAATTCAGCCGCCACGTCAACACCACCGATGGATTCAATCTCATCCGCATGAATCCGTAGTTTGAAGCCCATCTCCTTAGCTTTAGAAAGAAGATAGCGAGATTCATCTGCTGTAAAGACACCTTTTTCACAGAAGATATCACAGAACTCAGCTAGCTTTTCTTCCTTCACTTTGGGAAGCATTTGCTCCACGATGAGATCTAAATATTCTTGGGAACGGCCCTTGTACTCTGTTGGGATCGCATGGGCTGCCATAAAGGTCGAAACCAGATCAATTTCATGGTCCCGATCCAGTGCAGCGACAACATCCAACTGACGTTTTTCAGTTTCCCAATTCAAACCGTAACCACTTTTGGCTTCAACAGTTGTCACCCCATGACGCAACATGTAATCCAACAGTCGTTTGGACTTGTCATAGAGATTGTCAAAAGAAGCTTCCCGTGTCGCCCGAACCGTGCTCAGAATTCCACCGCCTTGAGCGAGGATGTCTAAGTAAGAAACACCTGCTAACTTTTTCGCAAATTCATGCTCCCGACTGCCTCCATAGACCAAGTGGGTGTGGCAGTCAATCAAGCCAGGAGTCGCAACTTTTCCTTCACAGGATTTCACTTCCGTATGGTCATCAATCAGTTCTGGTTCTGGTTGACCTGTCCCAACTGCAAGAATTTTTCCATCCTTAATAGCGATATAAGCATCGGAAAGGATTTGCGCTTCTGCCATCTCTTTTCCATAGAGAGGATGGCCTAGATCATTCGGACAAAACAATTGGTTAAAGTGGGTTAATAGGATATCAGCAGACATATGAAACATTCCTTTCTATTTCCATTGTTATTCATTTTACAATTCTACAGGAAAAGCGTCAAAAAAAAGTCAAAAAGTTTTTCCCTCTTTTTTTTTTGCTTTATTAAAAATTATATTTTTTTTTGACTCTTTATTGACGTTTCTTCGATACAATAAAGAAAATATAAATTCACAGTCCAACTATAAGGAGGGTTCTGCTATGTCATTTATAGACGAGAAAGAAATTGCAGCTGCTATGTCTGTCAAACTTGACTTTGATGTCCTACCTGAAAAGGCGACTTTTCAAGAAGGCATCCGTCGTGCACCTGATAGAGGCTTCCGCTTAACGCAAGCTCAGACTGAAATTGCCCTTAAAAATGCTTTGCGTTACATTCCTAAAAAATTCCACCAAGAGTTGATCCCAGAATTTCTGGAAGAACTGAGAACTCGCGGTCGGATCTATGGCTATCGCTTCCGTCCAAAAGATCGGATCTACGGAAAACCAATCGATGAGTACAAAGGAAAATGCACTGCTGCTAAGGCTATGCAGGTCATGATTGACAACAACTTGAGCTTTGAAATTGCCCTTTATCCATATGAATTGGTCACTTATGGGGAAACAGGATCTGTCTGTGCCAACTGGATGCAATACAACTTGATCAAGAAATACTTGGAAGTCATGACAGAAGACCAAACCTTGGTGGTTGAATCTGGTCACCCTCTTGGCCTCTTCAAATCGAAACCAGAAGCTCCTCGTGTCGTCATTACTAACGGTCTCTTGATCGGTGAGTATGACAATATGCGCGACTGGGAAATCGCTGAAGAAATGGGAGTTACCAACTACGGTCAGATGACGGCTGGTGGCTGGATGTACATCGGTCCTCAAGGGATCGTTCACGGTACTTTCAACACCCTTCTTAATGCCGGTCGTCTCAAACTCGGTGTGCCTGATGACGGCGACTTAACTGGTAAACTCTTCATTTCATCTGGTCTCGGTGGTATGAGTGGAGCTCAAGGGAAAGCAGCTGAAATCGCAAAAGCGGTTGCCATCGTTGCAGAAGTGGACCGCTCTCGGATTGAAACCCGTCACTCTCAAGGCTGGATTAGTCAAGTGACAGACAGTGCCGAAGAAGCTGTGAAATTGGCTCAAGCAGCCCTTGAAGCTGGTGAATCAACTTCGATTGCCTACCATGGTAATATCGTAGACTTGCTCGAATATGTCAACGAACACCAAGTCCATGTTCATCTCTTATCTGACCAAACCTCTTGTCACAACGTTTATGATGGTGGCTATTGCCCAGTTGGCATTAGCTTTGAAGAACGGACACGTTTGCTGGCAGAAGACAAAGAAACCTTCCGCCGTTTGGTTGATGAAACCTTGGCTCGTCACTTTGCAGTGATCAAAGCCTTGACAGCTAAAGGTACCTACTTCTTCGACTATGGTAATGCCTTCATGAAATCTGTTTACGACTCAGGCATCAAGGAAATTTCTAAGAATGGCTTGGATGACAAGGATGGCTTCATTTGGCCATCTTATGTAGAAGATATCATGGGACCTATGCTCTTTGACTATGGTTATGGTCCATTCCGTTGGGTCTGCCTCAGCGGTAAACACGAAGACTTGATTGCAACCGACCATGCAGCGATGGAAGCGATCGATCCAACTCGTCGCTACCAAGACCGCGACAACTACAACTGGATTCGCGATGCTGAAAAGAACCAACTGGTGGTTGGTACACAAGCTCGTATTCTCTATCAAGATTGCATGGGCCGTGTCAACATTGCTTTGAAATTCAATGAACTCATTCGCCAAGGCAAGATCGGACCGGTCATGATCGGACGTGACCACCACGACGTATCTGGTACAGATGCTCCATTCCGTGAAACATCAAACATCAAAGATGGTTCGAACGTCACTTGTGACATGGCGGTTCAATGTTACGCTGGTAACGCTGCTCGCGGTATGAGTCTCGTTGCCCTCCACAACGGTGGTGGTACTGGTATCGGTAAAGCCATCAACGGTGGATTTGGTCTCGTTCTAGACGGTAGCCACCGGATCGATGAAATCATCAAGTCTGCCATTGCCTGGGATACCATGGGTGGGGTTGCTCGTCGGAACTGGGCACGGAATAACCATGCCATTGAAACAGCGATCGAGTACAACCGTCTCCATGCAGGAACAGACCACATCACCATTCCGTATCTGGCAGATGAAGATTTGGTCAAAGAAGCCGTTCAAAAATTGTTTTAACATCAAAAAATAAAATCTGAGAAAGGGGAGGAAAATGCAAAGACTTCTCCTCCCCAACTTCTCCTATAAAAAGAGGTAATCATATGGCAAAAATTGTTGAGTGTATTCCAAACTTCTCTGAAGGACGCAATCAGGCTGTGATCGACGGATTAGCAGCCACAGCAAAAAGTATTCCAGGTGTTACGCTGCTGGACTACTCGTCTGATGCCAGTCACAACCGCAGCGTCTTTACACTCGTTGGGGATGAAGAAAGCATTCAAGAAGTGGCTTTCCAATTGGTGAAATACGCTTCTGAAAACATTGATATGACCAAGCACGAAGGCGAACACCCTCGTATGGGGGCAACAGACGTTTGTCCATTCGTTCCGGTTAAGGATATCACTACAGCTGAATGCGTTGAGATTGCTAACAAAGTGGCCGAACGCATCAATCGTGAATTAGGTATTCCAATCTTCCTTTATGAAGATGCTGCAACTCGCCCAGAACGGAAGAACTTGGCCAAAGTGCGTAAAGGACAATTTGAAGGAATGCCAGAAAAATTGTTGGAAGAAGACTGGAAGCCAGACTACGGTGAACGTAAGATTCACCCAACTGCAGGAGTTACAGCTGTCGGTGTCCGTATGCCACTCGTTGCTTTCAATATCAACCTTGACACAGACGACCTAGAGATTGCCAATAAGATTTCTAAAATCATTCGTGGATCAAGCGGTGGATACAAATACTGTAAAGCGATCGGTGTCATGCTAGAAGATCGCAACATCGCCCAAGTCTCCATCAACATGGTCAACTTGGAACAATTCCCATTGTATCGTGTCGTTGAAACCGTTCGTTTCGAAGCACAACGTTACGGTGTTCGCATCATCGGAACAGAACTTATCGGACTGGCTCCTGCTAAGGCTTTGATCGACTCTGCTGAATACTACTTACAATTAGAAGACTTTGACTACAGCAAACAAGTCTTGGAAAATCACTTGTTGGGTTAGAAAGGGAGTTCTATGAAACTAGTTGACTTAAGTATTACGGAGTTTGCCAAAGTTCTTGGTTCAGATGCTCCAGCTCCAGGTGGTGGTTCTGCTGCTGCTCTATCTGCTGCGAATGGGATTTCCCTTACAAAAATGGTCTGCGAACTGACCATTGGAAAGAAAAAATACGCAGAATTTGAAGACCACATCAAAGGGGTTCATGAAAAAAGCGCTCAACTCCAAGACCAATTACTAGAAGCCATCGATAAAGATACAGAAGCTTTCAACGTCGTATCAGCTGTCTTTGATCTTCCAAAAGAAACGGAAGAAGAGAAAGCCGCTCGTCGCGAGGCCATGCAACAAGCCTTGAAACAGGCAACTGAATCTCCTTTCTCTATGATGGAGCTCATCGTTGAAGCTCTTGAAACCACCAAAGAAGCTGTTGGCAAGTCCAACACCAATGCGGCTAGTGACCTAGGGGTAGCTGCTCTGAATCTTAAAGCTGGCCTTCAAGGGGCTTGGCTCAATGTCTTGATCAACATTTCAGGAATCAAGGACCAAGACTTCGTCCAAGAATACCATAGCAAGGGACTCGAACTCCTCCAAACCGGTTCTGATCTTGCAGATAACATTTACCAAACTATTTTAGAAAGCCTATCATAAGCCTATCAATCAACTTTATAACTTCAATACTTACAAAGAAAGAAGGGATTCTATGGTTTTATCGGATATTGAAATTGCCAATTCTGTCCAAATGAAGCCCATCACCGATATCGCTGCTGAACTTGGATTGACCGAAGACGATATTTCGCTCTACGGAAAATACAAGGCAAAAATTGATAGCAACCAACTGGAACAACTCAAGGATAAGGAAGATGGAAAGCTGATCCTCGTGACAGCCATCTCTCCAACACCTGCTGGAGAAGGAAAGACAACCACCTCTGTTGGCTTGGTCGATGCCCTCTCAGTTATTGGTGAAAAAGCCGTCATTGCCCTGCGCGAACCTTCTCTTGGCCCTGTCTTTGGGATCAAGGGTGGAGCTGCCGGTGGCGGGTACGCCCAAGTGGTTCCAATGGAAGATATCAACCTTCACTTTACCGGAGACTTCCATGCCATTGGGATTGCCAACAACCTCCTTGCTGCCTTGATTGACAACCACATCCATCATGGCAATGAGTTGGGCATCGATTCTCGTCGCATCACTTGGAAACGGGTGGTCGACATGAACGACCGTCAACTCCGTCATATTGTCGATGGCCTTCAAGGAAAAACAAACGGAGTTCCTCGTGAAGATGGCTTTGACATCACCGTGGCTTCTGAAATCATGGCCATTCTCTGTCTCTCAGAAAATATCCTTGATCTCAAAGAACGTCTTGATCGCATCATTATTGGGTACAACTACCAAGGACAACCGGTCACAGCCAAAGACCTCAAGGCTGGAGGGGCCATGGCAGCTGTCCTCAAAGATGCCATCCATCCAAACTTGGTGCAAACCTTGGAGCATACTCCTGCCATCATCCACGGCGGACCATTTGCCAATATCGCCCATGGCTGTAACAGTGTGCTAGCTACTAAACTAGCCCTCAAATATGCAGACTATGTCGTGACAGAAGCTGGTTTTGGAGCAGACTTAGGCGCTGAAAAATTCATCGACATCAAGTGCCGCATGGCCGGACTCAAACCTGCTGCCGTTGTCCTCGTCGCAACCATTCGTGCTCTCAAGATGCATGGTGGAGTTGCCAAAGCGGACCTGGCTACTGAAAATTTCCAAGCCGTTATCGATTGTCTGCCAAACGTGGACAAACACTTGGCCAACATCCAAGAAGTCTATGGTCTACCTGTGGTCGTTGCCATCAACAAATTCCCGCTGGATACAGAAGCAGAGCTAGAAGCTGTCTATGAATCTTGTAAGAAACGCAATGTAGATGTGGTCATTTCAGATGTCTGGGCAAAAGGTGGAGCTGGTGGTCGTGACTTGGCTGAAAAAGTCATTCAACTGGCTCAAGAAGAAAACCACTTCTCTTATGTCTATGACGAAGAAGACAGCATTGAAACAAAATTGACCAAGATCGTCACAAAAGTCTATGGTGGTAAAGGCATCAGCTTAACACCAGCGGCCAAACGCGAACTGAAAGAATTAGAAGCTCTTGGCTTCTCGAACTACCCAATCTGTATGGCCAAAACCCAATATTCCTTCTCAGACGATGCGAAGAAAATGGGAGCACCAAAAGATTTCACAGTTAAAATCAGTAACCTTAAGGTGGCTGCCGGAGCTGGCTTCATCGTAGCTCTAACTGGTACCATTATGACCATGCCTGGCCTACCTAAAGTTCCTGCCAGTGAAAAGATTGATATCGATGCCCACGGCAATATCACTGGTCTCTTTTAAGAAAGAAGGCGTCCTATGGTGACTCTCCTTCATCTTACCCCCGCAGATTATCAAATTTCTACCTGGTCCGGTGGCCAAACCACCCAACTCTTTCTCTCCCCAGAGGGAGGAAGCTATCCAGATCGGACCTTTGACTTCCGCCTCTCTACTGCAACGGTAGAGGTTGAAAAAAGTAACTTTACCGATCTCACGGGCTACCACCGAATCTTGATGCCCTTGAATGCCTCCATTAGGCTCACCCATCACCATAAAGAAGTGGTTTTGAACCCCTTTCAAAGCTACTTCTTTGATGGGGGAGATCCTGTATCTAGCCAAGGGACTTGTCAAGACTTTAATTTGATTTACAAACCTTCTTATCAGGGGCATATGAGTGCTATATCCCCAAAAGAGAGTGTCAAAAGTCAGAGTCGCTATCAATTGATCTACGCTCTCTGTCCACTAACACTCGAATGGGGAACCAATCATTCTCAAACTCTCCAAACTCACGAGCTCCTGGTGATCGAACAAGCATCTCCTCTTCAAGAGATGACAATCACGTTTTTACCCCATCAGTCTGGGGAGCAACCGATTGCTATCTGGACTGGACTACAATAATGTTCACAAAGGAGAAACATTATGAACGGAGCACATAAACAGTCGATTGAGGAACAAGAAAAAGCGAAATTCAGCTTTAGCGGTGCCACTCTTTACGGTATCAACGCCGTAATCGGATCTGGTATCTTCCTCCTCCCTCAAAAAATTTATTCTGGCCTCGGACCAGCTTCTCTAGCTGTCATGTTCGGGGTTGCCATTCTCGTCATGCTACTATCAGCCTGTCTGGCTGAAACAGCTGGCTACTTCGACAAAAACGGTGGAGCTATGCAATACTCAAAAGCCGCTTTCGGAGACTTCGTTGGCTTTAACGTTGGGATTCTCGGTTGGGCCGTTACTGTTATCGCTTGGGCTGCCATGTTAGCCGGATTTGCTAAGATCTTCATCATCACCTTCCCAGCATTTGAAGGCTACAACCTTCCGATTAGTATCGGTATGCTGATTCTCTTGAGTCTGATGAACATTGCCGGTCTGAAAACCTCTAAGATGTTTACTCTGACAGCTACTGTTGCAAAATTAATTCCAATTGTCCTCTTCTCACTCTTTGCCATCTTCTTCATTTCCGGTGGCGTGAGCAAGGGCAACTTCACACCTTTCCTTCAATTGGAAAGTGGAACAAGTCTCTTCAGTTCTATTTCTAGTACAGCCGTCTACATCTTCTACGGTTTCATCGGATTTGAAACCATGTCTATCGTTGCAGGGGAAATGCGCAACCCTGAAAAGAACGTTCCACGCGCTATCCTAGGTTCTATCAGTATTGTATCTGTCCTCTACATGTTGATCATCGCTGGAACAATCGCCATGCTTGGTGGTCGCATTATGCAAACTGGTGCACCAGTACAAGACGCATTTGTCGAAATGATTGGCCCTATCGGAGCTCCACTTGTTTCTTACGGAGCCCTCATTTCAATCGCCGGTCTAAACATCGGTGAATCCATCATGGTCCCTCGTTTTGGTGCCGCATTAGCAACTGAAAAACTCTTGCCAGAAGGGCTTGGAAAAACAAACTCTAAGAATGCCCCTGTCATTGCCATTATCATCTCTGGTATCTTCGCTTTCTTACTCTTGTTATCTGGCTCTTTCGAATCATTAGCAACCTTCAGTGTTGTCTTCCGTTTCTTCCAATACATTCCAACTGCTTTGGCAGCCATCAAACTCAGAAAAATGTACCCAGACAAAAAGGTTACCTTCCGAGTTCCATTTGGTCCTGTTATCCCAGTTCTAGCTGTTGTCATCAGTATCTTGATGATTGCAGGGGACAACATGATGAACTTTGTTTGGGGTGCCATCGGTCTAGTGATCGCAAGTGGACTCTACTTTGTTTTCCACGGTGATAAACTACACAAATCTAAAGCCCTTCCTCACTAATTTTCTTTACACAGTAGATGGGAACAGAGACGGGAGCGAAGCTCGGTTTTGCTCCCTAACCCATCTAGGACTCCACGAATGTCAAACCTGAGCCCTTTACTCTTTTCAATTTTTTAGATCAATAGACAATGGGCCCATGTTTGGTATTCAAACCGAAGTAAACAACACTACTTCCACAGAACAACTATTCCTAATCGGAGGTTTTATATGACTCAATTGATTCATTTAGATGGTAATAGCTTAACAC
>OGEC01001416.1_pt1 | contig 11895 bp, 8 predicted proteins | sample 1570551 | NCBI WGS metagenome assembly OGEC01 (sample SAMEA2582127, study PRJEB24529) | metagenome | biome: Human gut stool | place: China | collected 2011 | reverse complement strand
CCGACCGGATATTAAATAAGGAAACGTATGAAGAAAACAGCCGGTTAATAAAAAGTTTCTCTTCACAAAAAGCGTGGGAGAAAGTCTATCCGTTATTAGGAGGCAATCAATCGGGTACTGTTTTTTCGTGGAAAAAGAGTCTGAGATATGCAGCTCTCATCTTATTGTTATTAGTACCTGCTTCTTACTTTATCTATCATTGGATATCCGAAGAAACGATTAGCGACATCACTCCGGGAACCCTTGGCGGGGAACTGATCTTGAGTGACGGCAAATCTTTCAATCTTTCCGATAATAATCTTCCGGAGAATGCGGTCAAAGCATTTGTGATCGATTCTAAAGGGATTAACTATCAGATTCCCGCCAACAAACCACAAGTAAAAGAAATCCAGAACACACTACGCACATTGCAGGGGATGGAATGCCTTATCACGCTTTCCGACGGCACAAGGGTACATCTCAATGCGGAAACCCGGCTGACTTATCCGGTTTGTTTCAGCAGCAAAGAACGTATTGTGCAAATTGAAGGGGAGGCTTATTTTGATGTTGCCCCGGACAAGGAGCATCCGTTTATCGTAAAAACATCGCATACATCTATCCGGGTAACGGGAACGTCGTTCAACGTAAGGGCCTACGCTGATGAAGATACAGAAAGTACAACCTTAATCAGTGGAACAGTAAGAATCAACAGTAGAAATGAAGAATTCGAATTAGTTCCCAACCAGCACTATACATATAATAAAAATACCGGTACAAATACCGTCGCCAACGTAAACACTGATTTGTATACATCTTGGGAATCCGGATCATTTATCTTTTTAAATGTCCCTCTTGAGAATGTGATGTCATACCTGTCCAAATGGTATGGATTCCAATATTCTTTTGAAGACGAAGCAGCCAAACAGGTGCGTATCGGAGCTTACCTTAACCGCTACGCCAACATGAACCCGATTATCGACATGATTACAGAATTAAATCTGGTCAATATCAAACAACGGGAGGGCATCCTGCACATTTCCTACAAACAGTAATAATACATAATATAACTAACGCATTATGAAAAAACGAGTAAAATCCCTGCCATGGGTGGTATCTTATGCAAGCAGAAACTTTGTGAAGTTCTGTCTTTTATGGATATTCTCCCTTTCTTCACTCATGATTCAAGCACAGGACAATCAGAGAATCTCCATCGACTTGAGAGGAGAAACGCTGGAAGCAGCGCTCTGGTATCTGCAGAATCGTACGAAATTTGTCTTTATGTATGGAACGGAAGACATTGCTAATGTAACCGATATCACTATCAAGGCGAAAGACAAAACGATTACAGAAATTCTGGATGAATGTCTGGAAGGTACTAACCTGACTTACGAAATCTCTGGTAGCGCAATTGTTATAAAGAAAAGACAAAGCCAAAAGATAACTATCAGCGGTTGGGTCCGGGATACTAACGGTGAGGCCTTACCCGGCGCTACTATCACGATCCGAGGTTCCAAACATGGAGCCATCGCAGGATTGGACGGACAGTATACGTTTAATATTCCGGCACAGGAAGGGCTGATTCTTACGTACTCTTTCATCGGAATGGAAAAGAAAACGGTAAAATATACAGGTAAAAAGACCATTAATGTCACTCTGAACAGCTCCACCAGCACAGAAATAGACGAGGTGGTGGTAACCGGATATCAGAATATTCAACGTCGTGACCTCGTTGGGTCTATTACTACCGTAAAAGCCAAAGATATCATGATGCCCTCGTATACATCCATCGATCAGATGCTACAGGGACGTGTAGCGGGGATGGTTGTAACTAATACAAGCAGTCGTGTAGGTACTGCCCCAAAAATCCAAATCCGTGGTACAAGTACATTGTTAGGTAATCAAGATCCACTATGGGTAGTTGATGGTATCATTCAAGAAGATCCGTTAGAATTGGACAACACATCTTTGATGACAGAGGATTTGAGAAACATTATTGGTAATCAGATTTCATGGTTAAATCCAGCAGACATTGAAAGCATCAGTATCCTTAAAGATGCTTCTGCAACTGCCATATACGGCTCCAAGGCTTCCAACGGTGTAATTGAAATTACAACTAAAAAGAACACAACAGATCGTTTGAGTATTAATTACACATCCAATTTCATAATAGGAACACGTCCTAATTATGATCAATTTAACTATATGAATTCCAAGGAAAGAGTACTGTTTTCACAAGAAGCTTTCAATTGGGGGACTCCATACAACGCAGAACCTATCAAACAAATATATACTTACGAAGGGTTGTTAAATATGTATCTATCCCATGATATATCATCAGAAGAATTTCTAGCTCAACGTAATGTGTTAGAAACACAAAATACTGATTGGTTCAAATTATTGACTCAACGTTCTTTTAGCCACAATCACAATTTGAGTGTTTCAGGAGGAACAAACAAGTATAGCTATTCAGCCTCTTTGGGATATTCCAATAGCGAAGGACAAGAAATAGGAAATAATAGTGAACGCATGACCGGACGCATTGCTATCACTATACGCCCGATACAAAAGCTTACAATAAACGCGACTATTAACGGAAGTGTAAGTACAAATGAAGGTTTTGCAGGAGGGGTCAATCCTATGAGCTATGCAACTACCACAAATCGCTCAATAGACCCAGACGCCTATTACCAAAAGAAAGCGTCATATACATATAATTCCGGAATGAAGTCCTTATCATATAATTTCATAAATGAGCGGGAAAACAGTGGTTCAAAATCAAAATCAAGTTTCATGTCTGCTTCCCTTGATCTAAAATGGAATATCTTAGACTGGTTAACTTATCAGTTCACTGGGGGATATTCAGATAATAACAGTACCAATGAAGCCTGGGAAACAGAACAGACGTTTTACATTGCTGATACATACCGTGGTTACGATTTCAACTCAGTCTCTCCCAATAGTAAAGAATTCAAATCAGCTCTACTTCCATTCGGAGGTGAATTATATACCAATAATACACATCAATACTCTTATAACATTCAAAACAAGTTACAATTTAGCAAAGCATTTAATAATGAGAACCGCTTGAATGCACTGCTAGGTATGGAACTACGTTCTTCTACTAATAAAGGTCTTACCAATACAGTATGGGGATATGCGCCTGACAGGGGAGAAATCATTACAAGTCCAACAACTTTACAAACTTTTGAACCCATAACAGGCTCTCTACAAGAGGGATGGGGTATTCTACAGAAGATATATAATAATGGATGGAGAAAAACAAATACTACGGACAATTACTTTTCTGTATTCGCCACATTGGCATACTCATTCAAGAACCGATATGTAGTTAATGCAAACGTACGTAATGATGCATCCAATCGCTTTGGCCAAGATACCAACCATCGCATTGACCCGACCTATTCATTTGGATTCTCATGGAGAGCATCAGAAGAACATTTTATGAAGAAGTATCTCAATTGGATTACCTCTTTAAATTTCCGTGGTACATATGGTATTCAAGGAAATGCACTAACACGCCTCAGTCCGGATCTCATTTTGAACCAAGGAAAAGTAGCAGATTTGTATAATAGATATCAATCTACAATTTCTCAGATTCCCAACCCGAATCTTTCATGGGAACGTACTAAAACTTGGAATTTTGGCGTAGATCTAGAATTATTCCATCTATTTTATATGAATTTAGAATACTATACACGACGTTCTAATGCTATTGTCGAATTAGAATTACCTTTTGAATATGGAATTTCGTCAATGAAACGTAATGGTGGTATTATCAAAAATAGGGGTATTGAATATACATTAACCTTTACTCCAATACAAAAACGTGATTATGCATTAAGCGTCAGCCTCAATGCTTCTAAAAACTGGAATGAAGGCGGACATACTAATATTGAAGTCAATGCAGCCCACTTTCTAAATGGACGTTCAGACATCATACTCAAAGAAGGATATCCCCTTAGTGGTTTCTGGTCATATTCATTTGCCGGTTTGGATGGAAAAACTGGTGAAGCACAGTTTAATCTTCTAGATATTCCGGAAGATCAACGAAGCCGTCAGATAGATCCAACCACTTATCTGGTTTACTCTGGACAAAAAGAGCCTTATTTCACAGGTGGACTAAGTCTAAGTTTCCGCTATAAATCATTGACATTAAATACTAGTTTCTCACTTTTGTTAGGCAATAAGAAACGCCTCCCATCACCATACGAGCAATTTGCAAGTTCTTATTTTATGCCAGATCCATACACAAACGTCAATCGTGATTTATTAAATCGTTGGAAAGAGCCTGGAGATGAATCACATACAATCATTCCGTCATTACCTAAAGCTGGCATGACTTATGTGCAATTGCCCAACCTAGAAAATGTTTACAGAATTCCAATATGGGAACAATCCGACGCCATGGTTGTAAGTGGCTCTTTTTTACGATGCCGTAATATAGGTTTATCTTGGCAAATGAAACGAGAATGGTGTGAAAAAATATCCATGAGAAATTTATCTCTCAACTTTAATATGGACAATATATTTGTTATAGCCAGTAAACGTTTCAACGGTTTTGACCCAGAAGTTAGCAATAGCGTACTGCCACGTAATTACTCACTAGGTATTAACATCGGTTTTTAAACAAATAAAATATGAAAATGAAAACAATTATATATATAATGACAGGAATAGTTTTATTCTCACTTTCCTCCTGTTCAAATTTTCTGGAACCACAATCTCAAAGTGAATATATTCCTAAAGACGCTAATGCTCTGCAAGAAATGTTGATAGGTTCTGCATACCCAAAACATGCCGGTGGTAATAGTCTGTTAGCCTTTCTTAGTTTTTTTGACGATGACGTACAATTTCATAAAACAAATTACGAATTTAACACAAATACTTTAGGAAACATAGAAGCCAAAAAAGCCGTTTATACATGGCAACCGGATATGTTCTTCATTATGGACAAAAATAATTATAATATTCAAAATATCTGGGAAGGATACTATAATTATATTTTAGGTGCAAATGCAGCTCTTGATTATATCAATGAAGTAAATGGTACAGAAGCCGAAAAAAATTATGTAGTAGCACAAGCTTTAGGGCTAAGAGCTTTTTATTATTTTATGTTGGTTAATCATTTTGGAGCACCATATAATTATAACAAACAAGCTCTAGGAGTTCCGTTAAAATTAAATAGTAACCTGCTACCGGAAGACCAACTACTAATGGCACGTAATAGTGTAGAAGAAGTATACAATCAGATTATTATAGATTTGAATGAGTCTGAACGCCTATTTCTCACTTTATCTAAAGATAAACAATATGAGCCTAATTATTTGGTCAGCCTACCAATGGTACAATTGTTAAAATCACGCATTTTTCTCTACATGGAAAATTGGAAAGATGCGGCAATATATGCTCAAAAGGTAATTAATGACTGGACTTTCTCTTTGATAAATTTAAACGGGCTACCGGCTCCTTCGGTAGCAGAACCTTATTATAATTTTACATCTTTAAAGTCGTCAGAAGTTATATGGTTATATGGAAAGATTGCAGATCTCACAGTATTCAATGACGAAACGGTTTCACATGAGGAAGATGGTTATTTTGGCAAAGTTACTCATTACCGGAAAGCCTTTATTGCTTCTGACGATTTAATAGAAAGCTTTCAAGATGGAGATTTAAGAAAAGAGAAATATATAGCAAAAGAATATGATAAGGACAATAACGTGTTTCTTGAAGATTCATATAGTTCTTTTGGAAAATATAAAGTTTCAGCAGTAGGAGAACCTAATGGTTCAGAAAACTTCGCCCTTTCTTTCAGATTGAGTGAAGCTTATCTAAATTTAGCAGAAGCAGCCGCTCACAATAATGACGAAAAGACTGCTCTCTCCACTCTGAAAACATTACTTGAAAATCGCTATGAACCAGGCAAATTTGTAGAACCAAACGGACTGACAGGTGAGGTACTTAAAACTTTCATTAAAAATGAAAGAAGAAAAGAACTCTGCTTTGAGGGACAACGTTGGTTTGATCTTAGGCGTTATGGAATGCCACAAATCACTCATAGATGGGGAGAACAAGTATACACATTAAAGCAAAATGATCCTTCCTACACTATGCCAATACCGGATGCTGTCCTACTAAAGAACAAAAAGTTAGAACAGAATCCTCTTGCACCCAAACGAGAAAATTAATATAGAATGTCTCATAATTTAAACAAAGAATAAATATGAAGAAACATATATTATGGGGATTATTTACTTGTATAGTACTAGCCTCATGTTATAAAGAAGATGCACTCAGTCCGACAGAAGGCGGAATTGAATTGCGTTTTGAGGTACCTCAAGGTAATAACAGTTGGGATGATGATATAAATCAAATATATAAAGATTTTGGGGTTTACTTAATTTATACAGATTTAAAAGATGCAGATTTTAACCGAAGTTGGACTGGTACAGCGGTAGGAAGTGATGGGCTCTATGGACAAGGATGCATAAGCAATGAAATGACAAATTATTATGTTGAATTCATGAAAAAACATGTATTTGCCTATATCAATCCCCAGGTCACTTCTAAAGTTCTGCCGATGTATTGGTATTTAGCATATAATGTCTACAGTAAAAGTGTAATTGAATTTGGAGGAATAATCTTTGGAACTTACATCGTACCCATCCATGAAATCGACGATGGATTAGATTATTGGAGTACTTGCATGTTTGGAGAAGATAATCCGGATGACCCTTATTTCATTCCTACTGATAGAGCTACACTTGATAAACGTCGAAAAATGATACTGGGTCCCATCATTGAAAAAGCCGTTAAAGCTGGAAACATCGTCATTCCAACAGATTTTGAAATAGGATTCGACCATGTAACCTCGTTAGTAAACAGCTTGGGAATGGAAGATGACCCCAATTATTATCTCACTAGGGGATATCCGGGAACTGTAAACACTTATAAGTTTTTAAGAATTACTACACCGGACCATAACAAATTACCTCCAACCAACGAAGAGACTTTTATTGGCTATATATTGATTTCAATGTTTTATAACCAAGCTAAAATAGCAGAAGTATATCCAGCTGATAAATATCCTCTTATTGCAGAAAAGTTTTCTTTTGTTCAGAAATATATGAAAGAAAAATATCAGATTGATTTAGAAGCAATAGCTAATGGACCTGATTGGGATCTCCCCTTACCTACAATACCGGAGAAACCAAATGAAGGAGAATAATAGTAAACATATAAAAATACAAATTCATGACAATGAAAAAAGTTAAGGCTGTATTATTAGTTCTATCGGTTATATGTAATGTAGCTGTATGGGCTGGCAATGGATTAAAAATATCCGGTAAAATGAAAGTCCTAAAGTCAACAACCTTACAAATAAAGGATATAAACGAAAATATTATACTAAGTTGTAATATTGGAATCAATGGTGTATTTACTACAAATGAAAAAAACATCATCCCTGATATCTATAAATTGTATATAGGTGAAACAGAGCAGATCATCTATCTGGAAAATAATCCGATAACAATAAAAGGCTATTTCGATGAAAAGAATCCCGAACAAAGCTCACTTTCATTCACCGGCATTGATCCGTTTCTGACTTTACAAAACTATATGCCGACCGAAAGAGATCCGGATAAAGCAACAATCTCGACTTCTGCCAAAGAGAAACTGACGCCTGCCATGGCGTCAGCATTAGCTTATCTGGCAGATGTGAATGATTACCCATCCAACAAAATGTTATTGGATATGATACCGGAACAAGATAGGAATTCTTTGTCTGCCAAATGGTTAATCAACAAAGTAGAAGTTCTCTCCCACCAGATCATCGGTGCAGAATGTCCTGGTTTTACGTTCATTGACAGCAATGGAAAGAGTGTAAGTTTAAAAGACTTCCGTGGAAAAATTGTCGTACTGGATTTCTGTGCTTCCTGGTGTGGTCCTTGCCGCAAAGAGATGCGCAGTATGCTGACAATATACAATGATCTGAAAGCTGACGATTTAGAATTCATCAGTGTTTCGTTGGATGACAGTGAAGCAAAATGGAGAAAAATGCTGGATGAAGAAAAACTGCCGTGGGTGATGTTGTGGGATAAAACAGGATTTCCCAAAAACAGCAAGACTCCAAGCGCTATTCAGGCTGCTTACGGTTTCTACTCCATCCCTTTCCTCGTTGTCATTGACAAAGAAGGCAAACTCGCTGCACGTAATGTCCGGGGTGAACAGGTGCGTGAAGCCATTTTAAAAATAAGAAAATAACTAGATTGTATAAATTATAACTCATCAACAATGAAGAAACTTATATTTCCTATCGTATGCTGTTTTATCAGCATTACAGTATCGGCGCAGTTAGTCAAACAAGAAGCAGAAACACAAAAAAAACAATCCGAACTGGACTGGTTTAACTGTTCTTTCGACAAAGACAGTGTATACGGTGCTGAAGTAAACAAGGCTTACGAGTATCTGAAAGCCAACAAAAAGAAAGCTAAAAAAAGACCGGTTGTTGCATTGATCGGAACAGGAATGGACGTAGAACACGAAGATCTGAAACAGGCTATCTGGGTGAATCCCAAAGAAAAACTGAACCAGAAAGACGATGATAAGAATGGTTTGATAGACGACATCAATGGATGGAATTTCATCGGTGGCAAAGACGGTCAGGTCATGGAATCCCTGACACGTGAAGGAGAACGCGAATTTTTCCGTCTGAAAGATAAATATGCGGATTATATCTTTGACGGAAAGAAATATTATAAAATCATTAACGGAAAACGTCAGGAAGTACCCGCACCAGAAAATATGGAAGAATACAATTATTATCGTTATAAAGTAATGCCAGAATCCAGAATCGGTGGTTCATACGGTGGTCTGCAACTCTCTTATGTCATTGAAGAATATGTTGAGAAGTTTGATAAGGACATGAAAAAGCGTTTCCCCGGAAAAGAGCTGACTGTCGATGATTTCCAGAGTTGCTATGATCCTAAAGCAGAAAGAGACAGCCTTTCTGAAATTGCTTTTGTATTTACTGCTTATTACTTCAGCCTCTATAATACGGATAAATGGGAACCCGTATATCAAAATATGGGAAAGAAAAGTGTAGCAACGGCCAAAACGTCTTATGAAGATGCTTTAAAGAAATACGGAACTGATAACCGGAAAGAAATTGTAGGTGATAATCCCCTGGATATTAACGACACACAATATGGCAATAACGTACTGTTGACGTCTGACGCAGCAACAGGGGTTATGAAAGCGGGAGTGATCGCAGCCAAACGCGACAACGGTGTCGGAAGCAACGGTATTGCCGATAATGCAGAAATTATGACTTTACGTATTCATCCGGGAGAAGGAGAACCTTATTTAAAAGATATGGCACTGGCCATCCGGTATGCAGTAAACCACGGAGCGGATGTTATTTTATTGCCGGAACAAAATTCATTATACCCGGAAGAACAGAGACAATGGATAGCAGATGCACTGAAAGAAGCTGAAAAGAAAGGAGCATTGGTAATAGTTCCGGTTTGGGATCTGTCAGTAGACATGGATAAAGATGAATTCTTCCCTAACCGGAAGATGAGAAAAGACGGAGAACTTACCAATTTTATGGTGGTTGCTTCTTCAGATAAGAATGGAAATCCGGTACTGAACACCAATTACGGTGCAACTGCTCTCGATCTGTATGCACCGGGAACAGATATTTATTCATCCTATATGGGTGATACGTACCAAAAAGGTACAGGTGAAGGAATGGCTTCGGCTACTGTTGCCGGTGTAGCTGCCTTAGTGAAATCATATTTCCCTAAATTAACCGGCTCGCAAATCCGTGACATACTACTGAAGAGCGTCACTTCACGCAAAGGGGTGGAAGTGGAAAAAGGAATCCGCGTAAACGACAGTCCTTCACAAGACTTGTTCCTTTTCGATGATTTGTGTATTTCCGGAGGTATTGTAAACGCTTATCAGGCAATTTTGGAAGCAGAAAAAGTCAGCAAATAAAATTAGCTTATGAAGTATACGACTCGTATGATAGGAACCGTCGTCGCCTTTTGCATGGCGGTTCCTGTATTCGCCCAACAATATAAGGCAACTATACCTTACCGGATGGTAGGTGAAAAGATGATTATCGAAATGAAAGTGAACGGCACGGCACGTCCTTTCATTTTTGATACGGGAGGACGTACGGCACTCACGACTCAAGCCTGCCAGGCACTGCAAATGGCAGCCACCGACTCGACTAAAGTAAAGGCAAAGCACTATGCGAAAATGAATCTTACAACATTGCTAAAATAAGGGCTAATAAAAAGAAAATCTTACAAAAATTACAACAAGATGGTATATACTTAATGGATTTGTGTCCTATTCCTCTAAGATGGGGTATTATAGCAGAACTTCACAAAGATAATTTTATGCAAAGGTTGGAAAATGAAAAAGCAATAGATAAATCTATTACAAATATTATTCTAATAAAAACAAATGTATATGATTGCTTGTATCGTGAACTAAAAGACAAACAATATATGGTCCAGGACAAACGTATCCCCTTTCCTTCATCAGGACAACAAAAAAGATTTGCCGACATGATGAAAAAAGCCCTTAAAGCAATCGAATATATTCCCAATAAAGGGGTAAAAGAAATAAAAGAACTAGTGTATTGATATACAAATCATACTATTTTACTGCTATTCTTTGTGGTTTAGTCATGCAAATTAGAAATAAGTATGCTTTACCTATTATAGAATACAACACCACTTTTAGCAAATAGATCATATGATGGGATTTTAATCGGCTAATTCTATTTCTTTCATCATTTCGCTCCGTTTTACCAATTTTCATTTATCTTTGCCTCACTAATTAATTCAAGAAAAGTTATGATACTGAACGAAAGAGATGCCCGTCATGAGCATGTATTACAAGTAGCCCGCCAGATGATGACGGCTGCGCGCACTGCTCCGAAAGGAAAAGGAATCGATATTATCGAAGTGGCCCTAATCACAGATGAAGAGATTAAACAACTGTCGGACACTATGATAGCTATGGTAGAAGAACACGGAATGAAATTTTTCCTTCGTGATGCCGACAACATCTTAAGTGCCGAATGTGTTGTATTGATAGGAACACGCGAGCAGACACAAGGCTTAAACTGCGGTCATTGCGGCTTCACCACCTGCGTCGGACGTACCGAAGGAGTTCCCTGCGCATTGAACAGCATAGACGTAGGTATCGCCATAGGTTCTGCCTGTGCTATGGCAGCCGATTTGCGTGTAGACACACGTGTGATGTTCTCCGCCGGGCTGGCAGCACAACGCCTGAACTGGCTGAAAGACTGCAAGATGGTAATGGCCATTCCTGTAAGTGCATCCTCCAAGAATCCGTTCTTTGACCGGAAGCCAAAGCAAGAAACGAATTCATAATAATACGTAATGATGCGTAACAGGCACACTGACGACTGACGCAGACAATAAACTGATTTTATAAAAAACTAAATATATATAGTCTAATGGGAATCATGGTTGGACTCCCCAGCCCAAGCGGCTCGGAGAAAGATTTGCAGTTGAACTTCGGCAAAAACATGACCGTACAGGTAGAAATGAGAGCACCTCATTTGCCTGCCGAATGGCACATGCAGAGCGGTATACAGTTAACATGGCCACATGCCGGTACAGATTGGGCCTACATGCTGGCGGAAGTGCAAGAGTGTTTTATCAATATTGCCAGAGAAATAGCGAAGCGTGAATTATTATTGATCGTCACTCCCGAACCGGAAGAAGTGAAAAAGCAGATAGCTGCCACTGTCAATATGGATAACGTCCGCTTTCTAGAATGTGCCACTAATGACACATGGGCCCGCGACCACGGAGCCATTACAATGATAGATACCGGCACCCCTTCCCT
>OGEC01001408.1_pt1 | contig 11957 bp, 9 predicted proteins | sample 1570551 | NCBI WGS metagenome assembly OGEC01 (sample SAMEA2582127, study PRJEB24529) | metagenome | biome: Human gut stool | place: China | collected 2011 | reverse complement strand
AACCTATAAAATCACGACTTGCGAGAGGACGCTTATATCTGCCCTTCAAGCCCTATAAAAGCACCACAGAATCTGCGACACTACGCAAATGAACCTCCGGTTTAGTTCGCACTTACAACCCCGCTCTCGCAGTCCACTTCAACGTAAGCACTGGTCTTTAAGACATCCAATGCATTTTTAGCTGCGATAAGAACCGGAATATCAAGGCTTAACCCTGCGATTGCTGCATGACAGTTTGCACCCTCTGCTTCTACGATCAGTGCGGAAGCCTGACGCATCTGTGCCATCATTTCATTTGTGGTGTCTGCTGCGACAATGATATCACCGTCTTTAAAGCTTTTTAAATCTTCATTGCTGTGGCACACACAAAGGTTTCCAGAAATTTTCTTTCCGTTTAGCCCTTTTCCTGTCACAAGAATATGTCCTGCGACCTGTACTTTGATGAGGTTCGTTGTACCGGATACCCCAAGTGGAACACCACCGGTCAGAACAACTAATTCCCCTTTGGAAACAAATCCTGCCATCTCTGCCACATCAACTGCCTTCTCAAACAACTGGCTTGCATCCTGTTCCTCTGTGATAAGAATCGGTTCTACACCCCACTCAAGGTTTAACTGACGGCATACCTTTTCTGTCAGGCACTCACCAATGATCGTGCAGTTTGGACGGTATTTGGAGATCATTCTCGCAGTACGTCCGGACTTCGTTACCGTCACGATTGCCGCTGCACTTAAATCACCAGCCATCGTACAGGTTGCATGTGAGATTGCGTTTGTCACATCCGGGTTACACATGGTCCTGCGCTGTCTGAATCTCTGTAAATAGTTGATATCATGCTCTGTGCGGGTTGCAATACGGACCATTGTTTTTACAGCTTCAATTGGATACATTCCTGCAGCAGTCTCTCCGGATAACATGATCGCACTCGTTCCGTCATAAATAGCATTTGCAACGTCTGTGGACTCTGCTCTTGTTGGTCTTGGATGTTTCATCATGGAATCTAACATCTGAGTTGCTGTAATAACGATTTTTCCAGCCTCACATACTTTTTTGATGATCATTTTCTGCATAACCGGAACATCTTCTAACGGGATTTCAACACCCATGTCACCACGCGCCACCATGATACCATCGGACACACGGATGATGTCATCGATATTGCGGACACCCTGCATGTTCTCGATCTTGGAAATGATCTTAATATCCTCGCCACCTTTTTCTGCAAGGATTTTGCGGATTTCCATAACATCCTCTGCGGTACGGACAAAGGAAGCTGCGATAAAATCATAATCATTTTCTACCGCAAAACAGATATCTCCGTAATCTTTTTCACTGATAAATGGCATCGTGAGGTCAACGTTCGGAACGTTCACGCCTTTTTTATTGGAAATCACACCATCATTTAACACTTTACAGACAATATCTCTTGCGTTGACCTTGGTATTCACTGGTTTTGCAACCGGTTTGATCTCTACAACTTCCAGACCTACCAGACCATCATCGATCAGGATATGATCGCCCGGCTTTACATCATCTGCAAGATTTTTGTAAGTGATGGATACGCGCTCATCTGTTCCAAGAATATCATCGGTTGTCAGTGTAAAAGTCTGGCCTGTCTTTAACTCTGTTTTTCCTTTTTCAAATTCTACGAGACGGATTTCCGGTCCCTTTGTATCAAGTAAAGCTGCAACATATTTTCCCAATTCTTTGCGCAGTTTGCGAAGCATTTTTAATCTTCCCATCTGCTCATCATGCGGTCCATGCGAAAAATTGAAACGTGCAACGTTCATTCCCTCTTCGATCAATGCTCTCATCACCGCTTCATTGTCGGTGGATGGTCCTAACGTACAGATAATTTTTGTTCTTCTTGTCATAAATTCTTCCTTTCTTTTTATGGTTTCATTTTTCAAGTGTTCCTGCTGATTTTTATTCATTCGAAATGCGTATGCCTCTCCTGATTTCTGTTATAGTTTTAACAATCTCCTTAAATCAGCACGGAGCCGGCGGACCAATCTCCGAAAAACTTAAAACTTATACACTTTTCACAATAATACAGTCTCTTCTCTCCGTTTTTATTCGTATTCTTGTGAAAAATGTATAATAAATTTTAAGTTTCTTCTTTGGTACGGCGACTCCATCTACGGAGAGATTATACGAAATAAACATAAAAAAAGCAAGCTTTCTTTTGTAAAAAAACCTGCTCTTTTTTGTAAACATTATGTCAAAAAAATTATTTTGTGATCATGGTTCCCATACCGCCATGGATATTTGAACCATCTTTGTTCAATTTTGTGATCAGAACGGACCTGATCGCAGAGTCACCGATAAAGTTGATGGCTGCCTCTATCTTAGGAAGCATATCGCCCTCACCAAACTGTCCCTGCTCCATGTATTTCTTTGCTTCTGCAACAGTCATGGTTGATAATGGTTTTTCATCCGGCTGTCCATAATTTAAGCATACATTGTCAACACTTGTCAAAATAACAAGCATGTCTGCATCCAGAAGTTCTGCCAGTTTTCCTGCTGCAAGGTCTTTTTCAATAACAGCACTGGCACCCTTTAAGTTGTTGTCCTGCATTAATACCGGGATGCCGCCGCCTCCACAGGCAACTACGATCTGGTCAGCATCGGACAATGCTTTGACCGCATCGATCTCCACGATATCCATTGGCTTTGGCGCTGCAACGATTCGTCTGTACCCGCCTTCTGTTTTGACAACGTGATTTCCTTTTTTCTCCTCTGCCTCTGCTTCCTCTTCCGTCAGCACACGTCCAATGACTTTGCTTGGTTTGTAAAACGCCTCGTCATATGGATCAACCACAACCTGTGTAAGGATCGTAGAAACAGGTTTATAGATTCCCTTGTTCAATAATTCCGCACGGATCGCATTCTGTAAATCGTAACCGATATATCCCTGGCTCATCGCAGAACATACAGACATTGGTGTTGCAGTATATTCCGGATATAATTTACAAAATTCATTCATAGCAGTATGGATCATACCGATCTGTGGTCCGTTACTGTGTGTGATCACAACCTGATAATCTTCACGGATAAAATCTGCCACTGCCTTTGCTGTTCGTTTCGTTGCCTCTTTCTGTTCAGGAAGTGTTGTTCCCAATGCTTCATGTCCAAGAGCAATCACAATTTTCTTCTTTTTCATCTCTACCATCCTCCGATGCACCTTTATATTCGCAGAACACCCGGAAAGTATCTCCGGGTGCTTTTTGTCTTGTCTGACACTTATACTGCTATTTTACCATGAACGATTTTGCAGTGCAATGTCATTTTTACATTACAGGCCACAGGCATTCTGCAAACTGTTATTTATCTTCTTCCTCAGTTTCCTCCTGTGGCAGAACAAAGGAATCGATAACCTCCCAGAGTTCATCCCTTCCCTGCTTCGTCTCGGAGGAGAATGGAATGATCACCGTACCCGGCTTTACTTTCAGACCTTCGCGGATTGCTTTTACATTCTTCTGGATCTGGCTTCGTTTGATCTTATCAAGTTTTGTGGCGATGATAATCGGTGTAAATCCCTGATAAACCATCCAGTCATACATCATTTTATCGTTTGCAGACGGATCATGACGGATATCGATCAGCAAAAAGACTGCCTGCAGTTTTTTAGAGGTATGAAGATAATTCTCGATCATTTTTCCCCATTTTTCCTTCTCGCTGGCAGAGGTCTTTGCATATCCATAACCGGGCAGATCGACCAGATACATGGCATCATTGACATTGTAAAAATTGATGGTCTGCGTCTTTCCCGGCTGCGCCGATGTCCTTGCGAGCGACTTGCGGTTTAACAGCGCATTGATCATGGATGATTTTCCTACATTTGACTTTCCTGCAAATGCCACTTCATTAAATGGATTGTCCGGTATTTTACTTGTGATACCACAGACAGTCTCCAAATTTACACTTCTAATTACCATTGTCTTTTCCTCTTCTTAATTCACTTCTTTACAAACGCCACATCCAGCACGTCTTTCATCTGCTCCACAAACACGATTTTCAGACCTTTTTTGATCTCCGGTGAAATCTCATCTATATCCTTCTCATTCTTCTTTGGCACACAGATGGTCTTAATTCCTGCATTTTTGGCTGCCAGTGTTTTTTCCTTCAGTCCACCGATTGGAAGCACACGGCCGCGAAGTGTGATCTCACCTGTCATTGCGACATCAGCGCGGACCGGTGTCTTCGTGATCGCCGACAACATGGCTGTCGCCATCGTGATTCCGGCAGACGGTCCATCCTTCGGCACTGCACCCTCCGGGATGTGGATATGGATGTCATTCTCCTGGAAAAACTTTTTCGGAATATGATACTCTTCACTGACAGAACGGATATAGCTGATTCCCGCCTGTGCAGATTCCTTCATCACATCTCCCAGCTGTCCGGTCAGCTGGAACTCACCTTTTCCCGGCATGATGTTGACTTCAATCTCTAAAGTATCTCCACCAACGCTTGTCCATGCAAGTCCACGGACGATTCCTACTTCATCCGTATCATTTTTCTTATCAAAACTGTATTTCTCTTTGCCGAGGAACTTTTCAAGATTCTGTTCTGTAACTTTAATCTTCTCTTTTTCTCCCTCGTAAAGCGGTCTTGCTGCTTTTCTGCATATCTCACCAAGCTTACGTTCAAGATTACGCACACCGGCTTCCCTTGTGTAACCACTGATGATCTTTGCCATCGCTTTGTCTGTGATGGCGAGCTGCTCCGGTCTGATCCCATTGCGCTCCATCTGCTTTGCGAGCAGATGCTCTTTGGCAATGTGAAGCTTCTCATTCTCTGTATAACTGGTCACTTCGATCAGTTCCATACGGTCTAACAGCGGCCTTGGGATATCCTGCACAGAGTTTGCTGTTGCAATAAACAGCACTTCTGAAAGATCGATCGGTATCTCAACATAATGATCCCGGAACTTCTTATTCTGCTCCGCGTCAAGCACTTCCAGCAATGCAGACGCCGTATCCCCCTTGTAATCGCTGCTCATCTTATCGATCTCATCTAACAGCATGAGCGGATTTTTCACGCCGGCGCTGCGCAGTCCGTTCACGATACGTCCCGGCATTGCTCCGACGTAAGTTCTTCTGTGGCCGCGGATCTCTGCCTCATCCCGCACACCACCGAGACTGATCCGCACATATTTTTTATCTAACGCTTTTGCAACGGACCGGGCAATACTCGTTTTACCGGTTCCCGGTGGTCCGACCAGACAGATGATCGGGCTCTCGCCCTTGCTGGTGAGATTGCGGACAGCCAGAAATTCCAACATACGCTCTTTTACTTTTTCCAGGCCGTAATGATCCGCATTTAAAATCTGCTCGGCATTCTTCAGATCCTTGTTATCTCTGGATGTCTTATTCCACGGAAGCTCCAAAAGTGTTTCAATATACCCTCTCGCCACAGCGCTCTCAGAGGAGCTGGAACTGATATTTTTAAAACGGTCGATCTCTTTTTTGATCTTCTCTTTTACTTCTTTGTCTGCCTTGATTTTGCCCAGAGCATCCATAAAGTGATCTGCGTCTGATTCCGTATTATCTTCGCCAAGCTCCTCATGGATTACTTTCATCTGCTCTCTCAGCAGATATTCTTTCTGGTTTTTATCCACATGCGCCTTGACTTTCGCCTGAAAATCATTCTTGATGGCTATGATCTCGATCTCTTTTAATAAGAGTGCCATCAGAACCTCATAACGTTCGGTCATAGAAACCGCATCTAAGATTTTCTGTTTTTCCTCAAAATGTACCGGAAGGCTGTTGGCAAGCTGATTCATCAGTTTTTCCAGATCTGTGATCTCACTTAACTGGCGTTGCAGCTCTTTTCCCATTTTGGGATTGACGACCACATATTTACCAAATGTCTCCTGAATGCTCCGAAGCATTGCCTCCTTCGCTTCTTCTGGCAGTCCGTCATCCACTTCCTCGTCAAATCGAATGATCTCCGCAAGCAGATAGTCCGGATTTTCAAGAAAAGCGGACAATTCTGCCCGCTCTTTCCCTTCTACCAAAATGCGTACAATATTATTTTGTAACTTAATTACCTGCTTTACCTCAGCAATGATCCCGATCTTAAATAAGTCCTCGATATCAGGATTTTCCTGTTCCACATCTTTCTGTGCCACAAGAAAAATCTTCTGCTCATCCATCATCGCCTCTTCCACTGCCTTGATGGATTTTGCACGGCTTACGTCAAAATGGGCTACCATTCCCGGCAGGATCACCATTCCACGAAGGGCAACTGCAGGCATTTTCATAATCATTGTATCCATTTTCTATAATTCCTTTATCTGTAACAGCTTTTCCTGCTGTTATCTTTTGTTTAAGAAGCCTGTTCTAACTTCTCAACAAGTGCTTTTTCTTCTTTCTCTTCAATTGCAAGATTCTTTTCTACATCTTCTTTGGTGATCTCACATTTTGTAATGCTCTCATCGGATGGAATATGATACATCAGATCTAATGTAACAGCCTCCATGATTGCACGAAGACCACGCGCTCCGGTCTTTCTCTCAAGCGCTTTGTCCACGATTGCTTCGAGTGCATCCCTGTCAAATTCCAGACTGACACCGTCTAATTCAAACAGCTTTTTGTACTGTTTTACAAGTGCATTCTTCGGCTCGCATAAGATACGGATCATCGCATCCTTATCTAACATATCCAGTGTTACGGTTACCGGCACACGACCGATAAATTCAGGGATGAGTCCGAATTTCACAAAATCCTGTGGAAGTACATGTTTTAATACTTCCCCTACATTGTACTCATCTTTGGCGTGTACTTCTGCATTAAATCCAATGGATTTCTGGTCGAGACGTGTCTCAATGATCTTCTCCAATCCATCAAAAGCACCACCACAGATAAATAAAATATTGGTAGTATCAATCGGGATCAGTTCCTGCTGCGGATGTTTTCTTCCACCCTGTGGCGGAACAGAAGCAACCGTTCCCTCTAAAATCTTAAGTAACGCCTGCTGTACACCCTCGCCGGAAACGTCTCTTGTGATGGAAACGTTCTCAGATTTTTTTGTAATCTTGTCAATCTCATCAATGTAAATGATACCGTGCTGTGCACGCTCAATATCATAATCAGCAGCCTGGATCAGTTTCAAAAGGATATTCTCGACATCTTCACCCACATAACCTGCCTCGGTAAGTGTGGTTGCATCTGCGATTGCAAACGGAACATTCAACACTCTCGCCAAAGTCTGTGCTAAAAGTGTTTTACCGGAACCGGTTGGTCCGAGCATAAGAATATTACTCTTCTGCAATTCTACATCTGAATCTGATCCTGCCATAATTCTCTTGTAATGATTATAAACTGCAACGGACAAAACTTTCTTCGCTTTATCCTGGCCAATGACGTACTCGTCTAAAAATGCCTTCATCTCCTCCGGCTTGATCAGATTGATCTGCTCCGCAGGTTCTTCCAGATTTCCGTCAAATTCATCATTCTCCAACTCTTCGTCTATAATCTCGGCGCAAACGTCTACACACTCATCACAGATATAGGCTCCGTTTGGTCCCGCGATCAGTTTACGGACCTGATCCTGAGTCTTACCACAAAATGAGCAGCGCAGTCTCTCGTCATTTCTTCCTGTCATTTCTTATTCTCCAATGTCTCTATTTATTAGCGGCTTGTGATCACATTATCGATCAGTCCGTATTCCATTGCTTCCTGAGCAGACATATAATGATCTCTCTCTGTGTCCGCTGCGATCACGTCATAAGGTTTTCCGGTGTTTGCAGCTAAAATTTCATTTAATTTTTTCTTTGTCTTTAAAATGTTCTCTGCTGCGATCTGAATCTCGGTTGCCTGACCTTTTGCTCCGCCGGATGGCTGATGGATCATAATCTCTGCATTCGGAAGTGCAAGTCTCTTGCCCTTTGCTCCGCCTGCAAGTAAAAATGCTCCCATGCTGGCTGCCATACCGATACAGATGGTAGATACATCGCATTTGATGTACTGCATCGTATCATAAATAGCAAGACCTGCTGTTACCATTCCACCCGGGGAATTGATATATAAATGAATATCTTTTCCAGGATCCTCGGACTCTAAGAAAAGTAACTGTGCAACCACAAGGCTTGCTGTTGTCTCATTCACTTCTTCTCCCAGGAAAATAATTCTATCTTTTAATAATCTGGAATAAATATCGTAATTACGCTCTCCTCTGCTTGTCTGTTCAATGACGTAAGGTACTAAACTCATATCTCTTACCTGCCCTTTCTTTTCATAAATATGATCTGGATCGCACTATCATGGGATCCGCACTTCTTTCACTATTGCAATATATCGGTCATACACTGCACTGGTAAATATTATCCCACAAATACAGGGACGTTGGAATAGGAAAAAAACATGTTTTATGAAAAATTAATATCTTGTTCGAATTTTCAAAAAATATTGAACTTTTTTCTCATCAGATGCAATCTGTCATAAATCTCAAACAGACCGGCTCATAAGAGCCAGTCTGTGATATTTCCGGTCTGCATATTATATGCAATCCTCTGTCTGCTGTACGCTGCCGGAATTATTCTTCTGTTCCTTCTTCTGCTTCAGCTTCTTTTTCTTTCTTTGTCTTAGCTTTTGCTCTTTCTTTTACGTTCTCCATAATTAAGTCAACTGCTTTTGTCACAGATAAATCTCTCTTAATGGATTCTTTCTCAGCATCTCCTAAGTACTCTTTTAACTTGTCAGCTTCCATTCCGTACTGAGCTGCCATCTTCTCAATTTCTGCATTGATCTCATCTTCAGAAACTTCGATATTCTCATCTTTTGCGATCTGCTCTAATACAAGGCTGCTCTTGATACGAGTCTCAGCTTCTGGACGAACCTGCTCTTTTAATCCGTCGATTGTCATACCGGAGAACTGCATGTACTGCTCCATGGAAAGACCGCTCTGTGCGATTCTCTGTGCGAACTCGTTGATCATGTTCTCACACTGTGTCTCGATCATAGCTTCTGGAATCTCCATTGTGGATTTGTCGATGATCTTCTTGATTGCTTCATCTTCTTTTGTACGTTTTGCTTCGTTCTCTTTCTCAACTTCAAGATGTTTTCTTAAGTCTTCTTTGTACTCAGCTAATGTATCAAACTCAGATACTTCAGAAGCAAATTCATCATTTAATTCTGGAAGTTCTTTTGTTTTGATCTCGTTGATCTTAACTTTGAATACGGCTGGTTTTCCAGCTAAATCAGCTGCCTGATATTTCTCTGGGAAAGTAACGTTAACTTCTACTTCATCCCCTGCATTGTGTCCTACTAACTGATCTTCGAATGTATCGATGAAAGAGTGGGAACCGATCTCTAATGGATGATTCTCTCCTTTACCTCCTTCAAATGCAACACCGTCAACAAATCCTTCGAAATTGATGACTGCTGTATCACCGTTTGCTACTGGTCTGTCTGTTACAGTTACAGTTCTGGAGTTCTTCTGCTGCTCTTTCTCAAGTGCTGCTTCTACTTCTTCGTCTGTTACAGTTGTGTCAATCTTAGTTACCTGAACACCTTTGTATTTTCCAAGTGTTACTTCTGGTCTTACTGCTACTTCTGCTGTGAAGATGAAAGGTTTTCCAGATTCGATCTGAACAATGTCGATTGTTGGTCTGGAAACGATGTCCTCTTTGCTCTCTTCCATAGCTGCTGCATAATTATCCTGAATTAAGATGTTTGCTGCTTCTTCATAAAATACAGCTGCACCGTACATTTTCTCGATCATAGCTCTTGGAACTTTACCTTTACGGAAACCAGGGATGCTGATTTTGTTCTTCTCTTTCATGTAAGCAGCCTGTAAAGCTTTTTCTACTTCCTCTGCTGGTACTTCAACAGTAAGTTTTGCCATGTTTTTTTCTAATTTTTCAACCTGTACACTCATTATAATGATTTTCCTCCTTATATATATAAAATATCCATGTACATTTCACGCTTAATGCGCTAATCGAGCCACGTCCAAAGTCGCATAAACCCGCGGTTTTTCTGGCTCTGCCTAAAAATGGGCGTACTACGACTATCGCAGTCATTCTAGGATTATAGCACACACTTTTGCAAAATACCAGTGTTTTTTATGGTTTTACGAGGTTTTCTGCGATTTCTGCTCTTTTGCCATGCAATTTATCATATACGACATTACAAACCACTGTATAAAGAGAGGCAGTCACATTGATTCCAGACCGAAGCAGCAGTGCCATCGGCAGTCCGAATAATGAAGCTGCAATTGCAAGCGCTCCAAACGTGTTAAAAACCGTCTGCCATTTATATCCGGCAGAATAACCCACGCCGATCCCACCAATAATTCCGATCATACTTCTTCCTGACTCCGGCAGTATCAGATAAAGGGCGAGAAACAGCGCACATCCGGCAATATTAAACACGCCCCTGTCCACCGCCCTCATTTTTCCATCCTCTGTAAATGGAAGGCAGACTGACATACATGCGATCCCTGCCCACATTGCTCTCGGAAGTCCAAGCAGCGAAACGATCAGCATTGCACTTGAGACGATCAGTGTCAGTTTCAGATACCATTGATTTCTCGCAGACCGGACATCAAATTCCCGGAATAAATCCTTAAATGTCCTGCGATAAGGTCTGTTTTTCTGATTTTTATAAAAAACCGCCATGCACACAAGCATTCCCGCCGTAAGTCCGATCACCCGCATCTCAAAAGCTCTGCCACTCACATCATATCCATATAAGAGCAGATACCCGAGCACAAACGTGGAATGATTATGCATAATGACATTGTGACACCCAAAAATCATAAGAAGCAGGATACAGACACAATTTATAAAAAATGCTCCCACCGGAGATACCATATTTGCCAGTCGCGGGCCAGCCATCATGATTATAAATATTCCCACAATGGACAACAATCCATGACTCGTCTGTATGCCAAAATCTGCCTGTCTCAGCACAAGCAGCGCCAACAGAACCGTTACTCCTACAACGCTATTTTCCTGTCCTGTCAATTTTGTATACAATGTGACAACCGCCACACAAAAAGCCATAACAAGATATACTTTAAAATTATAGATAAGAATATGACGCCATTTTTCTTTTTTGTCTGTCGTATTTTTGATCAACTGTTTTGAACCGGCAGAACTAAGCTGTAACTCCTGATAAAATGTCATTTTGTTGTCTCCTTCTCTTCTCTTTTGAATCAGCAAAGCGAAGAGTACTATACTTCAAAACATGGAGTCTGGCAAGTATAAAACCTCATTTTAGAAAAATTTTGGAATGTTTACTTTTTTTTCATATAGAAATATTTTCCGAACAGACTTGATTTATGCTAAAATGTGATTATCCGGAAAGGTCTGTACAAATGAGGAGAAAACTATGGCAGTCACAAAATCCAACGAAAGAACAAAATATGAGCTGGCAGATGCCATGAAACGCTGTATGAAAACTGCACCTGTAGAAAAAATCACTGTGAAGGAAATTGTAGAGGCATGCGGTGTCACAAGACAGACTTTTTACCGTAATTTTCAGGATAAATATGACCTCATCAACTGGTATTTTGACAAAATTCTCTTAGAATCCTTTGAACATATGGGGGAAGGAAAATCTGTCTATGAAGGTCTTGTAAATAAATTTACCTACATTCAGGAAGAAAAGCTGTTTTTCAAGGCTGCATTTAAAAACGATGACCAGAATTGTCTGCGCGATCATGATTTCCAGTTGATCACCGCTTTCTATACGGATCAGATTGAAAGCCGTACCGGCAAAAAGATTTCTCCGCATCTGCAGTTTCAATTGGAAATGTACTGTCAGGGTTCTATCTTTATGACCGTTCAGTGGGTACTTGGCTACCGGAAATGCACACCGGAAGAACTTGCCAGATCACTGGCTGGCGCTATGCCGGCAGAACTGAGTGATGTATTCCGTGAGGTTGGACTGATATAGTCGAGTAGACTAAGACCTCTCAATCTTAGCCCCTCACAGATCCGTACGTGC
>OGEC01001407.1_pt1 | contig 11967 bp, 10 predicted proteins | sample 1570551 | NCBI WGS metagenome assembly OGEC01 (sample SAMEA2582127, study PRJEB24529) | metagenome | biome: Human gut stool | place: China | collected 2011 | reverse complement strand
TACCAGAAAACTTCGTCCCGACCTATTAGGGGAGTAAAATAAAGTGTAAATAAAAACGACGGTGAAGATTACGTAAATCCTCACCGTCGTTTTTATTTTATCTTCAATCTAAAGATTCTGTCCGTAGACAATTCCTCTAAACACGAACTTCTTTTTCATCTGCCACTACCTGCCTGTTTATCCTTTCTTTATTTAAAAGAGAAATAGCATTTTTCTTGCAGACTTAATGCGAAGGGTTATTGTATGTTTTCAATTATACCTCAAGCGCACCAATTATTTCCTTTACAGACTTACATCCGTGTCTTTCCAGGTAATTATTTATACCATCTTCCACTTTAATAGTCACAGCAGGATCTATGAAATTTGCCGTACCAATCTGGATAGCCGTCGCACCTGCAAGCATGAATTCGACAGCATCTCTCCAGTCCATAATACCCCCTAAACCAATGACAGGAATATTTACCGTCTTAGCAACTTGCCACACCATACGCAATGCGATAGGTTTTACGGCCGCTCCCGACATTCCTCCTGTTATCGTTGATAAAATAGGGCGTTTACGTTCCGCATCAATCGCCATACCCAGCAATGTATTGATTAATGACACGCTATCCGCACCACTTTCTTCTGCTGCACGAGCTATTTCAGTGATGTCCGTAACGTTCGGGGAGAGTTTTACGATAAGTGTCTTTTTGTAAGCTGAACGCACTGCTTTTACTACTTCTGACGCCCCTTTTGCTGACACACCAAAAGCCATACCACCTTGCTTTACATTAGGGCAAGAGATGTTTAGCTCTATAGCAGGAATTTTGTCAAGTTCATTAATGATCTCTGCAGTTTTCACATAATCCTCAATAGCAGACCCTGACACGTTTACAATCATATTCGTTTGAATGTCTCTTATACGAGGATATATCTGTTCCACAAAGTAGTCAACTCCCTTATTTTGCAGTCCTACAGCGTTTAACATCCCAGAAGGAGTCTCTGCCATACGCGGATAAGGGTTTCCTTCACGTTTGTGAAGAGTAGTTCCTTTTACAATAATACCACCTATTCGCGCTATATCAATGAAGTCGGAGAACTCTTCACCATATCCAAATGTACCAGATGCTGTCATCACCGGGTTTTTCATTTGTAATTCACCAATGTTTACACTTAAATCTGCCATAGTAGTTTATTTATATTAAAAACAGGACCTTCTTTACATACACACAAATGTCCTTCTGTCGTATTTTCCACACAACAGAGACATGCTCCAATTCCACAAGCCATTGTATTTTCCAAAGAAACTTCACATTCTATCTGATTACTTTTGGCATATTTTGCCACAGCCATCATCATCGGTTTAGGACCACAAGTATAAATCTGCTCAAAATGTACCTGATTTAATATAGAATGCTGGGTGACGTATCCTTTTTCTCCGTGACTTCCGTCTTCTGTAGTAGTATATACCTCTCCATATTTAACAAATTCTTCCAGCTGCAACAAGTCTTTATTGCTACGAGCCCCTAAAAGGAAGGTAGGTTTATGACCATTTTTCGCCAATTGTTCACCTAAATATAACATAGGGGCTGTTCCGACACCTCCGCCCACAAGCAAAAGCTTATCAGAAGGCTTTTGAGGCATTGTATAGCCATTCCCCAAAGGAAGTACTACGTTGATCACATCGCCCGAATTTACTTCTGCTAAACGTCTTGTTCCGTCTCCAATCAACTGAATAAGGAACCACACTTCGTTTTGTCGCTTGTCTACAAAATTAATAGAAATAGGACGGCGTAAAAATGTAGTAGATGAACCGTCCACCCGAAGTTCGGCAAACTGCCCCGGCAACATCTCGGGCAGCAATGACTGAGATGTCAATTTCAGCAATACATAGTTTGCATTCAATCTGATATTCTCAGTAACTGTCAGATCTAAAATAAATTTCTTCATGTATGGATATAAAAGTATAAATTCGTATTCCGGTGCAAAGATACAGGAATTTGCTCAAACCACCGATTTTACCTCTCATTTTTCAGGTCGAAAGGTTTCATAAGTATTATCATCAAAGAATATTCTTATTTCAGTGATTTTTCTGGCAGGCTTTTCTATGTACCTAATCTCCTGTTTTACAATCTCTTTAGGTGCATTTTCGGCTGTTCTTAATGCCATTTCCTTGCGATTTTCCGGATTAATCGTCTCTTTGGACGGATTTACAGGATTCTCATCAAACAAAGAAGGCTGATAATCTCCATTGGAAGAAACTGCAGAAGCATCTTCTGCAGATGCTATCATTTCGCCTTTACCATAAAGCAACCATTCAAGATTTACATAATTATAGGTCTGATGTACCTTCATTACAACCTCCAAGCTTGGTTTATTCCGATCATTCAAAATATGCGAGAGAGTAGATTGCTGGACTCCAATTGTCTCAGCAAAAACTCTTGGAGGAACTTTTTCTCTCTCCATTATCATTCTAATTCTGTCTTTTATCTCCATACAGCTTCTTTCTTGTTACAATTGTATGTATTAAACGTTGGTTTCACAAAAATACTAATAACCACTACGGATATACAAAGGTAAATATTACAAATCACAAATGCAAATTACAAGTATAAAAAATAACAATATTACAAATGTGTGATCATTATCACAATTAGACTAATATGTTTGTAAAACACAAAATAAAACATAAAATACAATGATATTTTAGATTTAACAAAACAATATATTGTATTGATTTACAACATTATATATACAGATAAGAAATAAGTAAATACAATATTCACAAAAATATGCTTCACTCAAACAGTAATTTTAGAGCTATAATTCAATATTAGAGTATATTTATATGGTATACAATGATATAACATATAAAAAACAAATTGTTAACCACTCTCCTATTACATTTATAAACTGTATATTACTACCGTAAAACAATCAGTATACTTTTGTGATTCAGCTAGATCTATCACATTCTTAATCTATTCACAGATATAAACTTCACAAACAAACAGGCATGATTACACAAACGTAAATATCAATAGTTGCAAAAACAATAAATCAAGGAATAAAATGCATTATTTACTTATGTATATTGAGAACTCTTCAAATCTTCTTTTACATTTTCTTCTGAAGTACCTCGCAAATCGTAAATCCTTGCCATATTTTCGCACATTCAGTCGATCAATTGTTTTTTTTCAATTCTAGAAGCTCTAAAATTGAATTAAACACCTGTATTATAATAAATTACACCTATTTTATCAATACCCAAATTAAGATCAACTAGAAAAATAACAGCAAAATATCCCAATTATCCCACAAATTATCAAAATGACATTTTATCAATTCAGGAAAAGAAAGATGATCCTTCCAATTTATGCAAAACCATTTATGCTAATACGATTTGCCATTCTATATTTATAGTCTGAATTAAATCAGATTTTTTCAATTTTGAAAATGAATATAACATAACCTCAAAAACTAGAAAAGAGAGAAATTACCAAAATCGAACTTAAAGAAGAGAAGCAGAAGATCTTCAAATTCCTTTCCATTCATAAAAGTCAGGAAAAAGAGAACAACAGATCCATTGTAAAATATTCGTCTATAAAAGAAGATTTGGTTATGAGTCTGACACAACTAATTTGCAGTATATAAAGAAGGCATATACTTAATCTGTTTTACAGTAAAAGTATATGCCTTTTTTTATTTAGAGTATTCAGTTTTCCTAATGCAAAATTTTAAACACTAATTCACGAAGAATATCTCCGTCAGACATTGAACTATTTTTCACTCCTTTTGATTTTGCATCGGCATATCGTATTTCACCAACAATCTGCATTGTCTTTACTCCACTATATTTGCGCATCGCAATTGAGTAATCCCGAGCTTGCCAAGTAGTTCTTAGCCCTAGCATATTAGCAATACCCTGCTCCGATTTATCAGGCGCATAATATGCTAACATCAAGTTTGAATAAAAGCTGAACAACAAAGACAATGTCATTTGAATTGGATTCGTTTTGGGATTTTCCTCAAAGTATTTTATTATTTTATTTGCTTTCAGAATGTCTTTTTCAACCAGAGCACTCCGCAATTCAAAGTTATTATAATCTTTGCTTATGCCTATGTTCTTCTCAATTTGTTCGGGAGTTACACGTTTCTGTCCCGTAGGCAAAGTGATAATCAGCTTTTCTAATTCACCTGTCAAACGACTTAAATCCGAGCCGACAAAATCAGCCAGCATAGCTGTTGCCTTAGGTTCCATATCTATTCCTTTTCTCTTCATGTAGGAAGCAATAAAGGCCGGAAGCTGGGCATCTTTTATCTTCTTAGACTCGAACAAAACACCAGTCTTTTCTACTTCAGCTGCCAACTTTTTCCTACGATCCAATGTTCCATGCTTATGGCATATCACCAAAATAGTGGAATGAAGCGGTTTCTGAAGATAGTACGATAATTCTTCGATGTTCCGGACCGCTTGCGCTTCTTTGACTACCACCACTTGGTGTTCGGACATCATAGGATAGCGTTTGGCAGCATTTATGATTGTCGCTACATCCACATCAGCACCGTACACTACAGTCAGGTTGAACTCTTTTTCCGTTTCGTTCAAGACATTATCAGTAATGTAATCGGCAATCAAATCGATATAATACGATTCTTCTCCCATCAAATAGTAGATGGGACGATACTGCTTTGCCCTCAGTTCTTTGAGGATGTCATCACAGGTCAGCTCTTGTTTTGCCATATATATTTTTTAGAAAGACCGGCAGTTACCAGTCGAATTTCAAGTGTTTTACAGTTTTCTTTGCATCAATAATCATACGCAGAGAAGCGATACCAATCTCAACATGCTCTTCTACATAGTTCTTGGTAACCAGATTATCGCTTTTATCAGTTTTCACTCCATCCGGAGTCATAGGCTGGTCAGATACCAATAACAATGCTCCTGTCGGAATATGATTGGCAAAGCCACAGCTGAACAAAGTGGCCGTTTCCATATCAACCGCCATCGCACGTGTCTTTTTCAGATACTCCTTGAATGCTTCGTCATGCTCCCAAATACGGCGATTGGTGGTATAGACAGTACCCGTCCAATAATCACGGCCATAGTCACGAATGGACGAAGAAACAGCACGCTGCAACATAAATGCAGGCAAAGCGGGAACTTCAGGGGGAAAATAATCATTGGATTTTCCTTCACCACGAATAGCGGCAATAGGAAGGATTAAATCGCCAATTTGATTTTTCTTGTCGATACCACCACATTTACCTAAAAATAAGCAGGCTTTCGGATGAATAGCTCCTAATAAATCCATGATAATAGCGGCATTAGGGCTTCCCATACCGAAATTGATCATTGTAATGCCTTCGGCTGTAGCGGAAATCATATTGGCATCTCTACCCAAAATAGGAACATCAAACTGATTTGCGAAAATCTCTACGTACTTGTTGAAGTTAGTCAACAGAATATACTCTCCAAAATCTTCCAGGTTACGTTTTGTGTAACGGGGCAGCCAATTAGCTACGATTTCTTCTTTCGTTTTCATAATTATCTATTAAATTTGTGGTTCCAATAATGGAAACCGTTATTTAACTTACAAAAATAATAAATGTTATCGTTAAACCTACCAGTATTCGACACTAAAATAAACGTACGAAACGGAAAAAATGTAATTTTCGACGTGATTCGCAAACGATATGTCGCACTTACCCCGGAAGAATGGGTACGGCAACACTTTGTTCACTTTCTTATTGCGCACAAAGGATATCCGAACGCACTCCTTGCTAACGAAGTAATGGTTAAGCTGAACGGCACAACTAAAAGATGTGATACAGTACTTTACCGGAGAGACCTTTCAGCACGAATGATCGTAGAATACAAAGCTCCGCACATCGAGATCACACAAGCGGTATTCGATCAGATAACCCGCTATAATATGGTATTGAAAGTTGACTATCTGATAGTAAGTAATGGAATGCAGCATTATTGTTGCCGGATGGATTACGCCCATCAGAGCTATACCTTTCTTCAGGATATTCCCGATTATAACGCGCTATAAAGATAGTGTCACTATAAGGTCAGGATACTTACACTATACCACACACATAGTGTAAGTATCCCAAGCACATAGTGACACCATCTTTTTCTTGTCTCCGAAAGCTTTTCAATCGATATTCTATTTTTACATATCCGTATTTTTTTTCACATCATCATTTTTCTTCCTGCTAAACTTCTCTTGCAGTTTCTGCATCAATTCATAGAAATTAGGAATATAGACTGTCGCTAATAAAGTATTCATCGCCATACCGAAAACAACCGCAGTACCCAACGCTATACGGCTCTGCGCACCAGCCCCAGTAGCAAACAGCAAAGGCATTACTCCCAATACAAAAGCAAAAGAAGTCATCAAGATCGGACGTAAGCGGACATGTCCTGCTTCGTATGCAGCCTCACGAATTGAGTTTCCTTCAGCACGGAAATCACGGGCAAACTCTACAATCAGAATACCATTCTTTGCCGAAAGTGCAACAAGCAGAATAATACCAATTTGTGTATATACACTGACCGGAGTTCCCATTATCATACATCCTATCATTGCTCCCAACAAGGCCACCGGCAAACCTATCACGGCAGCCACCGGACTGGTCCAGCTTTCATATTGCGCAGCCAAAACAAGGAATGCTACAATCAAGGCCATGACCAGAACAATGGTGGTCGTATTTCCCGCCTGTGTTTCCTGATAGGCAACTGACGTCCATTCATAGCCAAATTCATCTCCCAGCTGTTCTTTAAACAAAGTTTCCATTTCTTGAATAGCCTGTCCGGAACTGCTTCCGGGCGCTACATTACAAGTCAAGGCAGCTGTTGAATACATATTGTAACGATTGATCTGATCCTGTCCCAACTGCTCTTCCACTTTGGTGAAAGAAGAAAGGGGGACCATCTCTCCTGCCGAATTAGCCACACTGAGTTTTAAGACATCATCAATGACGCGTTGTGCCTGATCACGCGCTTCGATCTTCACCTGATAAATATGACCGAATTCAACGAAATCATTAACGTATGCCGCCCCCATATAATAGCTTAATGTAGAAAATACATCATTCAGAGCAATGCCCATAAATTGCACCTTATCACGATCGATATTCAGAAAATATTGAGGGACATTTGCCTGATACTGACTGGATACAGAAGCTAAGGCCGGTTTGGAATGAGAAGAAGCAAGCAATGCGTCAATAGCCTGCTGCATTTCTGTCGGTCCCAGATTCCTCCGGTCTTCCAATTGAAGTTGCAAGCCACCGGAAGCACCCAATCCTGGAATAGCCGGAGGAACCATAGCAAATGCTTGTCCTGCCTGTATCTCCATATACGCTTCGCCATTAAAACGGTCGACAACGGCAGCAGCCGTATGCTCCTTCCCTTTCCTTTCGTCCCAGTTTTTCAGGACAACAAAATAGGTCGCGGAGTTACTTTGCTCACCTCCGCCCATCACGGAGAAACCAGTGATTCCAATGTAATTCTCCACTTCCGGATAAGAATCCAAAATAGCATTGATTTTATCCCCGACAGCTTGTGTACGTTCCAAGCTGGCTGCTGGAGGAAGCTGAACAACAGCAATAAAATAACCATCATCTTCATCCGGAATAAATGTCGACGGCCAACGCATAAAGAGTATTATGGCAATCACTGTCAGAATAGCAAAAGATACAAAAGAGATAAGCGGACGTTGAAGCAACCATTTCACCGTACTATCGTAGACTCCCTGTGTCTTATCATACGCTTTATTAAATCCTTTGTATATAAAGAAGTTAGACGGTTTGCTCTTTTCGAGGAATAGAGCACAAAGAGCAGGCGTCAGTGTCAGTGAGTTAAAACCGCTTAATACGGTAGAAGCAGCAATTGTCAGTGCAAACTGCTTATACAACTCCCCCGAAATACCGCTGATCATCATCGTCGGAATAAACACGGCAAGCAAAACAAGCACCACTCCGACAATTGGCCCCGTAATTTCCCCCATAGCTTTTGTGACTGCTTCACGAGTTGAATATTGTCCGGTCTCCAGCAATCTTGAAGCATTCTCAACCACCACAATAGCATCATCCACTACAATGGCAACTGCCAGAATCAATCCGAACAGAGTCAGCGTATTGATCGAAAAACCAAATGCCGCCATAACTGCCAATGTACCGATCAGCGATACAGGAATTGTGATACAAGGAATAATAACCGCTCTCCAGTTCTGCAAAAACAGGAAAATAACCAGTACTACCAGCAGCGTTGTCTCAAAAAATGTCACCATTACTTCATCAATAGAAGCATGAATTACATCCGTTGTATCCAAAGTTACGTTATAGGCTACTCCTGTAGGAAAACTGGTCGCCAGTTCCTCCATCTTAGCCTTCACTCCTTTTGAAACGTCCAGCGAATTGGAGCCCGGCTGCTGATAGATAGCAATCGCTGCGGTAGGCATCCCCTTCAATCGTGATACTACACTATAAGAAGCAGACCCCAAATCTATTCGCGCAATATCTTTCAGGCGAAGCATTGCCCCATCCTGTTCCCGACGAATGATAATATTCCCGAATTGCTCCGGAGAAGTAAGTCGCCCCTGTACATTAAGTGTATATTGAAAGGCATTTTTATTGTCCTGTCCGATCGGTTGACCGATATAGCCGGCGGACACTTCCATATTCTGAGACTGAATGGACTGATATACTTGTGCCGGAGAAATGTTCCGGATACGCATGGCTTCAGGATCCAGCCAGATACGCATGGAATAATCACCTGCTCCCATGACATTAACAGCTCCTACGCCAGGCACACGTGATAACTGATCGACCAAATTCAATTTGGCATAGTTAGTCAGATAGAGACTGTTGTATACAGAGTCTTTCGAAGTCATTGTCAGGAACATGACAATGTTCGAAGACTGTTTCTGCACAGTCACCCCCTGTACCACTACCGGTTCCGGCAAGGATGATTGAGCAACACTTACCCTGTTCTGGACTTGTACAGTAGCCATATCGATATCTGTACCGACAGCAAATGTAATTGTCAGAGAATATGCTCCCGAAGAGGAAGAATTTGAAGACATATAGAGCATACCGTCCACCCCATTCACCTGCTGTTCGATGGGGAGTCCTACCGTTTGGGCTACAGTTTCAGCATTCGCACCGGGATAGACAGCCGATACCTGAACCGTCGGAGGTGTAATCTCCGGAAATTGCGCCACAGGCAATATATTAAGTGCGACCAAACCGGCTACCACAATGAGCAGGGCAAGTACGGTAGCAAAAATTGGTCGGTTAATGAAAAACTTAGAAAACATAATATATAAGTTTACGATTAATATTTATATAAGGACAAACAGTTACCTGCATCGTCTGAAGATAACCAACAAGCCGACCGCATCAGGGTATCGGCTTTATCTTCATTCCATCTCTGACCTTCATCAGAGCTTCTGTAACATATCGTTCCTGTGGTGAGAGTCCTCCCAACACCTGCCGTAAGGTATCATTAATCAGTTGTCCTATTTCAATATGCCGATAGTGTACTATGTCCGAATCATTGACGGCATACAGGAATTTACCGAGCTGATCGGTTCCGATGGAAGCCTCTTTCACAAGAATTGCATGATCGGCCTCTCCATAAGGTAAGGTAATGCTGACGTACAATCCACTCTTCAGTACTCCCTGCGGATTATCAAAATTGGCACGTACCATCAGAGTTCCTGTATTCAAGGCTACGTTCGGTGACAGATAATCCAGTGTTGCCGGATAGGATTCGGTACCTTCTTTCCCCAGCTGAACCATGATCTTTTTCGGAAGATCCTTCGTTGGCTGCTGATTGTTCATCGACATCTCCAGCCATTGATTATCAGCAACATTAAAATACGCATACATCTGATCGTCCTTATAAATAGTAGCCAGCGTAACCGGCTGCAAAGAACCGCCGACATAACTGCCGATATCCACTGTCGACTTGCTGATTGTCCCGTCAAAAGGGGCACGAACATAACAATATCCTAAATTTGTACGCGCTGTACTCAAAGCAGCTTCCGCATTGCTGACAGCTGCTACTCCTTCTGTCACAGACGATTCCGACTGCAACACCTTTATCTGACTCACAGCATCACTTTTCACAGCCTCCTTCATACGGCTATAATTATTACGGGCATATTCCAATTGTGCCTGAGCAGTTTTCAGTTCAGCTTCCGCTTGTGCCACCTTATCATTATATAAGGTAGGTTCTATTACAAACAGCAACTGCCCTTTTTTTACCCGTCCGCCCGGTGCGTAAGAGACAGACTGTAATGTTCCGTTCACTCTGGCCACAAGATTTACAGTTTTCTCCGTTGTCAGATAGCCCGGATAATCTTTCGTCAAAGTGATGTCCTTCACTATAGGTTTCGCTACGCTAATTGCCAGAGTCGGCATTCCCTTCATTGCTCCGGCGTCTTTTTTCTCCTTGCAACCAGTCAATACCGACAACACAAGAAAAATATACATTAGTTTTTTCATATCCGTTAGGTTATATTTTATTTATAGATTCTTTTATTCTCTCCAACCGCCTCCCAGCGCTTTATAAAGACTTATCAGTTGCAGTAACGAGCTACCCTGCGCCTGTACCAGTTGATTCTCATAAGATAACAAAGACCGTTGTGCATCAAGCACATTCTGAAAAGGAGAAAGCCCTTGTTTATAAAGTTCCAGTGAAAGTTTCAGAGTTTCGACACCTTGATTACGCACTTCCCTCAAAGCTACAATCTGCTTGATCGAGTTCCGGTAGGAGTTCATGGCGTTATCCGTTTCCTGTACCGCAGTCAGAACTGTCTGATTAAATTGATTGATAGATTCATCCAACTGTGCCTTAGCCAGTCTTGTTGCATTCACTAATTGTCCTCCACTAAAAATAGTCCAACTCAATGACGGAGCAATCTCATAGGTCATACTTTTACTTTTCACCAGATCATTCAAATCACGGGCTGCATAGCCAAACGAACCTTTCAGAAAGATCTTCGGCAGCCAATCGGACTTGGAAGCGCCAAGTAATGCAGCTTGGGCATTCACACTTCTCTCCGCACTTCGTACATCCGGTCTTCTCAGTAATAAATCAACCGGCATACCTACTCCGATCGGTTCCATATAATCAGGTAATGTTCCAGTAGTTTCCAATACAGGACGTATTTCTTGCGGATACATACCCAGCAAAACAGCCAGTGTCGTAATATATTGATTGATACCTGCCTCTAATTGTGGTATAGAGGCTTTAGTACTGTATAAAACGGATTTGGCCTGTGCCACATCCAGCTTGGCAACAAGTCCGGTATTATACCGTACTTCCGTGATTTTCAAAACTTCTTCCTGAGAAGCTACATTCTTATTTACCACTTCAAGTTCCTGCTGCAATTCCCGCAGGTTAATATAAGCTGAGGCTACCTCTGATGCCAGAGAAACCATAACCGCCGCATATTCCTCTTTGCTGGCGGCAAAGTTTTCTTTCTGCGCCTTTACCCGTTTACGGATACTGCCGAAGACATCGATTTCCCAACTCATACTGAGTGCAGCATCGTAATAATGATCTGTAGACTGAGGTAAGGTACTGGTATTTCCACTGGTTTCCTGTCGGGTCCATCCGGCATTCAGTCCGATAGATGGAAAGAAATTTCCACGTTCTGCCCAAAGATTGGCACGTGCAGCAGCTATACGATTAATTGCCATCGCTACGGAATAATTGCGATCTACTGCCAAAGCAATCAAAGAGTCCAGTCTGGTGTCCTGAAAAGACTTCCACCAGTGGTCGTCCACCGGAAGAGTCTGTTGAAACACTTCTCCACTCTCTTCCCATTCTTTAGGAAGAGGAGTATTCAAATAGCGGTTCACTGTCTGTCCAACCGCAGTTACAGTTGAAAGAAACAAAAGGAGCGATACGCTCCACGCTCGTACATTCATATTCGGTTCAGGTTTTTATGAAATGAAAAGATAACA
>OGEC01001405.1_pt1 | contig 11972 bp, 13 predicted proteins | sample 1570551 | NCBI WGS metagenome assembly OGEC01 (sample SAMEA2582127, study PRJEB24529) | metagenome | biome: Human gut stool | place: China | collected 2011 | reverse complement strand
CTCTTTCTCGAGCAATTGTCTCACAGCTTCAGCACGTTCATCGGGCAGGGCCCGTTGACCCCATTTTGCACAAAACTGCCAGTTGCCCGTTCCTACAAAATCGTTCTCATCCATTTTTGACACGTTTTTCCTTTGCGGAAAGTGTCAACTTTTTTCAGGCTAAGACACGTGGCGACGAAAGAAAAGGAAGATTAACGGCCTGTCAATGCGCAGTCCGGCAGGAGTTGCGGCGCGACTGCAGCCAGAAGCTGCGCCGTTTCAAAGACGGGCAGCCCCATGATGCCCGAGTAGCTACCTTCGATGCGCTCGATGAACAGCCCCGCAAGCCCCTGAACGGCATAGCCGCCGGCTTTGTCGTATGGCTCATCCGTACGAATATAGGCTTCGATTTGTTTGGACGAGAGTTTTGAGAATGTCACCTGAGAGACACTCACGGCCACGTGCAGCTGTTTGGATAATCCATCGCTGACAACCACAGCGGTGCGCACTTCATGGGTACGCCCCGAGAGTTTCTGCATGAAAAGACGAGCCTTCGCGGCATCCTCCGGTTTTCCCAGTATTTCATCGCCGCAGATCACCACGGTGTCTGCTGCCAACACGGGCAAAGAGGGTTTGCCTTCGGCTGCGATGCGGTCCATGGCCTGACGAGCTTTTTCGCAAGCCGTACGCACGACGTAGTCCTGAGGGGATTCGCCGTCGTGTTGTGTTTCATCACCCTCAAAAGCTGTCAGAACGGCAGGGCCCGCGTGAATCACTTCAATGTCGGAGATTCCCATGCCGGCGAGAATCTCCCGGCGGCGAGGACTTTTGCTCGCAAGGTACAAAACAGGCATGGTTCAGACGCGGTGATAGGGGTGATTGGCAAGGATCGACCAGGCGCGATAGATCTGCTCGGTCAGCAGAACTCGGGCAAACGCATGTGGCAGTGTCATTGAGGACAAGCGCAGCATCATGCGGGCCTTGGCTTTAAGTGCTGGGTCAAGACCGTCGGCGCCGCCGATGATGGCGATGGCGGCAGAGCCGTCGGAGATGGAGGGAGCGGGCGCTGCGCCGCCGGTGGCCATCTGCAGCACCGTATCCGGGCCAAACCAGCCCGCCAACAGGCTCAGCGCACCGTTCATAAAGCTCTCCACCAGAGCCGCCCCCTGGGCGGCCAGCAGGTTGCCGAAGATCATCATGATGGCGGCATCCAATACCAGTGTACCCAGACGGCAGGTGACGAATGCACCAAATTCTTTCAGCGCTTCTCTGCCCTGCGTCCGGCTGGCGAAGACGAAGGCCCGGTTGGTGAGGTAGGCGAACAAAATGCAGATGACATTGTCCAGCACATTGCCCCAGCTGTTGGCGGCTTCGTAGCCGAACAGCCGGCTGAACAGCGCGTACAGTACGATGTTCAGCAATGTGGTCAGCACACCGAAAACGAGATAAGCCAGCACCTCGCGGTGCTTTATAAACCAGTTTTTCATTGACGTTAAAACCTTCCGTCGCCAGCAGGGCACTACCGTTTCCGAAATAAAGAAACTTTGCTCATCCAGTATATGCCTGACCGGCACGCCAGTGGCTCTCCCTCTGAGGAAAGACTTCCCCCGGCCGGGGGAAGATGTCGCGTTAGCGACAAAAAGGGGAATCTGTCGCGTCAGCGACTGAGAGGGCTATACAAAAACAGCCCCGCCGCCGTTTTCCCGGCAACGGGGCTGTAGTTCGCATTGTGTCTGATGAGACTATGCTGCGGGCTGATTACTCAGCGTCGTCGTTCAGCAGAGCCTTCATGGACAGGCTGATGCGCTTCTTGTCGAAGTCGACATCCAGCAGCTTCACATCGACCATATCGCCGACCTTCAGTGCGTCGGAGACCTTCTCAACGCGGTCATTGCTGATCTCGCTGATGTGGACCAGACCGTCAACACCCGGCAGGATGCGGACGAATGCACCGAACTTGGTCAGGGACACGACCGGAGCATGGAAGGTGCTGCCGATGGGGTAGTTGTTCTTCAGCTGCTCCCAGGGGTTGTCCTCAGCCTTCTTGTAGCCCAGAGAGACCTTGTGGTTCTCGGTGTCGATGTCCTTCACATACACCTCGATGGTGTCGCCAACGGAGACGACCTCAGAGGGATGCTTGATGCGGTTCCAGCTCAGCTCGCTGATGTGGCACAGGCCGTCCACACCGCCGATATCAACGAATGCACCGTAAGAGGTCAGGCTCTTGACGACGCCGGTGTAGGTCTTGCCGACCTCGACGCTTGCCCAGAACTCCTCACGCTTAGCCTTGTTCTGCTCAGCGGTGACCTTGTTGATGCTGCCGACGATCTTGCGGCCGGAGCACTCGGTGACGACCAGCTGAACGTGCTGGCCGACCAGAGCAGTGTAGTCCTCGTCGCGGCGCATAGTGGCCTGAGAACGGGGGACGAACACCTTGACGCCCTTGACGTTGACGACAACGCCGCCCTTGTTGAACTCGGTGACGTCGCCCTCGACGACCTCGCCGGACTCAGCTGCCTTGGCGATCTCTTCCATGCCCTTGCGAGATGCGAGCTTCTTGCGGGAGAGCTGGATGACGCCATCCTGATCCATAACCTTCTCGACGATGAGGTCCAGCTCATCGCCAACTTTCACCAGGTCCTCGACCTTGGCGGAGGAATCATCGGTCAGCTCGCTCAGCTTGACAAAGCCGGTCTGCTTAGCTCCGATATCCACCTGGATCTCGTTGGCAGAGATGCTGGTCACGATTCCTTTCACAATACTGCCTGCATGAACACGCTTTTCCTCGGATGCGTTCAGCATCTCCTCAAAGCTCATGCTGTCATTGATTTCTGCGCTCATACTGTTAAGTACCTCCTCAATAATAGACGATGGCGTTGAAGCCCCGGCTGTGACGCCCGCCGTCTTTACATCTGCAAACCATTCCGGCCGAAGTTCGCTCGCTGTCTCGACCGTTACGGCTCGCGTATGCCTTGCGGCGACCTGTACCAGCTTTTGGGTATTGGAAGAATGATGACCGCCAATGACAACAATGATGTCGCATTGTTGGCTGAGGTCTTCCGCTTCCTGTTGCCTCGCCCACGTCGCATTACATATTGTATCAAAAATTCGGGCGTTTGTATAGGCTTTTTTGAGAAACTCCGAACTTTCTTGCCATTTTGTTACCTGAAATGTGGTCTGTGCAACTGCAAAAATAGGCTTTTGGGGGTCAGAAGGCCCTTTCCACGCCTTCAGCTGGGCCAGATCGCTGAAAATGAATACCTCTCCCCGGGTATGTCCGACGATGCCCTGCACCTCCGGATGGGACACGTCACCGGCCACCACGAGTGTCGCACCGGCGGCTTCGGCCTCGGAAGCGACTTTCTGTATCTTCTTCACGAAGGGGCAGGTGGCGTCGTGATAGGTACAGCCCCGGGCGTCCAGCTCGTCGTAAATGCTGCGTGGGACGCCGTGGCTGCGGATGACCACCTCGTAGCCCGCAGGGACATCCGCGGGGGTGTCTGCCACCAGTGCGCCCCGGCGCTCGAGGTCTTCCACGGTCTGGGGGTTGTGGATGAGGGGGCCGAGGGTGGCCACCCTGCGGCCCTCATCCAGCAGACCGTAGGTCAGCTTGACCGCGCGGTCCACGCCGAAGCAGAAACCCGCAGTCTTTGCAAGTCTGATTTCCATTATACTCTCCTAGATTCAACCTCTCCGTCATCGCTGCGCGATGACGGAGAGGGCAAGCCGCCTTACAATCCACTCCACGCATCCAGAACGGCCTGTTTATTCTCCCGCAGCTTCTTTATGTCGCGGCGGCCTTCCATCGCAAACTGTGCGGCGGGCATGGGCTCGCCGAAGATGACACGCACCTTGCAGAACAGCTCCATCTTACCATCGGGGGTGTCGTAGTAGATGCGGCAAGGCACGACGTCCACATTTGCTGCCGCCGCGATGACGAAGAGGCCGCTCTTGAGGGGAAGGAACTTGCCCTCCTTCTCCCGCGTCCCCTCCGGGAAGAGCAGCAGCGTACCGCCCTCCTGACACTTTTTCACGGTGTCGTCGATGACGCTGACCTCTTCTTTCGTGCCGCGGACACAGACTGCACCGGCGCACCGGAAGAACCACGACAGGAATGCGTTTATCTCGAACAGCTCTTTCTTGGCAAACACTGTCATCCGCTGACCCCAGAACCGGGTGATGACGACGAACACCGGGTCGATGGCGGAGATGTGGTTGGGGGCAATGATGCAGCCCTTCGTGCCGATTTTTTTCAGGTTCTCTCGGCCCTCACACCGGACGCGGAAGCCGATGTGGAACACCAGCCATGCCAGCGGAACAATAATATAGTATAGTATCATCCGACCTTCTCCGTGATCATTTTCTTCATGGCCTCAAAGCTCTGCTCGAAGTTCAGCTCCGAAGTGTCCAGCAGCACAGCGTCGTCTGCCTGCTTGAGAGGAGCTGCGGCGCGGTGGGTGTCCTGATAGTCGCGCTGCTTGACGTCGGCCAGCACATCTTCGTAGGGGGTGTCGATGCCCTTCTGCTGGTACTCCTTCCAGCGGCGGGTGGCGCGGGCCTCCGGGCTGGCGGTGAGGAAGATCTTCACAGTCGCATTGGGCAGCACCACGGTGCCGATGTCGCGGCCATCCATCAGGATGTTCTGCGTCCTGGCCATGTCCCGCTGCATCTCCAGCAGGAAGGCGCGCACCGCCGGATTTGCACCCACGGCAGAAGCCGCCATTCCCACCTCTTCGGTGCGGATGGCCGTGCTGACGTCCTCGCCATTCAGATAGATATGCTGTTCGCCCTCGATAAAAGCAAACTCGAGGGTGATATTGGGCAGCAGGGCATTGACCGCCTCGTTGTCCTTCGGGTCCTTGCCCGCGCGGAGGGCGTAAAGACCGATGGTGCGGAACATCGCACCGGTGTCCACATAAATGTAGCCGAAGTCCGCAGCCAGACGCCGCGCCAGCGTAGATTTGCCTGCGCCCGCAGGCCCGTCGATCGCAACAGATACCATTATAAAAGCTCCTTCTTTCATTTTACTGAGCATAGCCCGGCCCACCAGTGTTCAGATATTACAGGTTATTCGCAAAACTCTGTGCCGTGCAGAATGCGATCTGCAGGTTATAGCCGCCGGTATAGGCGTCCACATCCAGCACCTCGCCTGCAAAGTAGAGGCCGAGGGCCTTTTTGCTCTGCATGGTCTTGGGGTCCACCTCCCGCACCGACACGCCGCCCGACGTGATGACTGCGTGGGCCAGGTCGCCCCGGGCGTCGATGGACACCCGCCAGTGCTTCATCAGCTGTACCAGTTCCCGCTTCTGCTCCCGGGTGATCTGGTTTGCCCTGGTGGCCGGGTCGATGCCCCAGCGGGCCACCATGACCGGCTGCATACTGGACGGCAGCAGCTTCACCAGTGCGCCCTGCGCCGCGTGGTTTGCCAGAAGGGCAAAGTCCCGGGTGATGCGGTCATAAAGCTGTTCCTCGCTGAGGGCTGGCTTCAAATCAATAAAAGCTTCGTACTTGTGCTTTTTCATGTCGCCCAGATGGCTCGACGCGCTGAGGGTCAGCGGCCCGCTGATGCCGAAGTGGGTGAACAGCATCTCGCCCTGCTCCTCGAAGATGGCTTTGCCGTCCTCGTGGAGGGTGAGAGTCACGTTCTTGAGGGCGAGGCCCATCATCTTCTTGCAGTCGGCATCGTGGCTCACGAGGCTGACAAGGCTGGGGACAGGCTCCACGAGGGTGTGGCCCGCCTGCCGGGCCAGCTTGTAGCCGTCGCCGGTGGAGCCGGTGGTGGGGTAGCTCAGGCCGCCCGTTGCCACCAGAACGGCGTCCGCCTTGTACTCCCGGCCCGAAGTTCCCCGCACTCCTACGCAGCGATAGGCCGGGCCGGGCTTTTTCTTTTTCGGGCGGCGCGGATCTTCCGGCGCGGCAGGCGCTTCTTCCGGCTGGGCCAGCGGCTCCAGCAGCAGCTTTTTTGCCCCGTCGTGGACGATGTCCGCTCCGTCTGCGTACCGCAGAAGAGCCTGCCGGATCTCTTCGGCCTTGTCTGACACCGGGAACACCCGGCGTCCGCGCTCCACCTTCAGCTCCACACCGAGAGACTCAAACAGCTCCATCGTCCTGGCCGGCGGGAAAGCCCCCAGCGACGAGAACAGAAAGCGGGGGTTCGTCCGCACATGGTGCAGAAATTCCTCTGCGGTGCAGTCGTTGGTCACATTGCAGCGGCCCTTGCCGGTGACGAGAATTTTCTGAGCCGGCTTTTCCATATGTTCCAGCACCGTCACCTCATGCCCCTGCCGCAGGGCCGCGCCTGCCGCCATCAGGCCGGCAGCGCCGCCGCCTACCACTAAGACCTTCATGTTTTGTTTCCTCCGCTTTTTCTTCTGTCTTCACACTTATTCTAGTTTATCATACCAGAATCGACCGCCAAAAGCAATGTGAAAAAAGCAGGTACAGCGTTCTGCTGCACCTGCCCGGAAAATTTTGCTTATTTCATGGCCTTGATGGGGTCGAGATACTTTTCGCCCTCCATGACTTCCAAGTGGATGTGGCTCTCCTCGGCACACTCGCAGCTCACGCTGCCTACCTTGCCGATGGTCTGCCCGGCCGAGACGGTGTCGCCCTTTTTCACCTTGGCGTCCGTCGTGCCGCAGACCCGCCAGACCCTGCCGGAAGCGTCTTCGATGGCGACCACAGGCCCCCACTTGTCGTCCGTGCCGATCTCCACCACCTTGCCCGCCGCCGGGGCGGTCACTTCCGCGCCCCTGTCGGCGGCGTAGTCCACACCGTTGTGGGTGCGCCAGTCGCCCAGCGTCTTGCTGTAGACCAGCTCATCGCCGCTGTAGCTGTTTAAGACGCGCCCCGAGACAGGCTGCGTGGAGGCAGGCGCATCCGAACTGCTGGCAGGCAAGGACTCGGTTTGCAGCGCGGAGGGTTCGCGCACCGAACCAGAGCCAGACTGCGCACCAGAAGAGGACGCAGCCCCACCGGACGAGCTGTCGGCTTTTGGCACATTGGCCACACTGTTTGCTGCGGGTGCGTTCTGCTGCTGCCATTCGGCTTCCTCCTCTCCGGCGACGCCGGGCGATGTGTTGATGCCCTCGTCGATGCCGGGGGCGGTGCTGGACGGGCTGCGCACCGCGTCCAGATTTTGCTTCAGCTCATTGCGCACCGTGCGCACAGCCCACACCCCGGCCGCTGCCGCCGCCAGCAGGCAGGCGGTGAGCACCAGTGCAAAGGCTTTGTCCCGCAAAAACTTTCTGAATTGCTCCATCGTTCGTTACTCCAATCCATTTTGTGTACGGAATCGTTTCTTTGGTGGTAGTTTGGAGCGGCAGAGCGGGGTTTATTCATCCTTTATTCGAAAGGACACAAAAAGGCCCCGGATGACCGGGGCCTTACCTGTTGCATTGTTCTTTTTATGCAGCGCAGTCCGGGAAATTCACCACCGTGATTTCCGCCATCGCCTTTTCCACAGTCTGCAAAATATGCTCTATCTTTTCTATTGTATCCGCTGACAGAACAACTTCTCCGCACTGCTCACACTTCATACAGGGGACATTTTTGATGACAACGACACCGTTCTTTAGCTGTACGGTGTGGATCGTCGTGCCGGGCTTCATCTCGCCCTTGCAGAAAAAGCAGGTCATGTTCATCAGTTGTTGCGGCTGCGGCTGTTCATGCCCAGCAGGCGGACGACGTAGAGGAAGATGTTGATGAAATCCAGATACAGGGTCAGTGCGCCGTAGATGGAAGCCTTTTCGGCCAGCTCCGCGTCGCCTGCATAGTAGGCGTAGATCTGGCGGAGCTTCTGGGTATCGTAGGCGGTGAGCAGCATGAACACCACCAGGCCGATGCCGCAGTAGAGCACCGAGGCACCGAAGCCAAAGCCGAAGAGCGCACCCACGAGGCTGGTGACGATCATGGCCACCAGAGCCATCATGAGGCGGGGGCCCCAGCCGGTGAGGTCCTTATGGGTGGTGGTGCCGTACACAGCCATGAGGCCGAAGTAGACCGCCGTGGCGAGGAAGGCCATGACCAGCGTGCCTACCGAGAACATCAGGAAGTAGTAGCTCAGGACCATGCCGTTCAGGATGGCGTATCCGAAGAACGCGGCTCTTGCACCGTCGATGGACATCTTCTGCACCCGGGCGCTGAGCATGAACACCAGCGCCAGCTCACCGATGGTAAGCAGGAAGTAAAGCGAATTGACCAGATAGATAAGGGACGTGGTCGCCGTGATATAGGCCATTGCGAAGGTGACGAGCAGGCCGCCGGCCATCCAGCGGTAGGTGCGGGTCATATAGTCCGATGCGCTCATCGAAGGCTCCGCATAGCCGCGGTCATAGTTGTTGTAATCCATAAGGAATCCTCCATTCAAAATCAGGGCATCGACCTCGGCCTTGCCCCGGTCTACGAAATATAGTATACTGCATAGAAATGAACGATTCATGAAAAAGGCTGTGATATTTGATGTCCCTTGGACTTTATCTGCATATTCCTTACTGTTTTTCCAAATGCCGGTACTGTGATTTCTACTCCGCCCCCGGCCAGCGCGGCGTCCCCCGGGCCTATGTGGACGCCCTTTTGCGGGAACTCTCCCGGTTTGCGCCGGACGCGCCCCTGCGGCCGGACACCCTTTATTTCGGCGGCGGAACGCCCAGTCTGCTGGACCCGGCAGACGCCGCCCGGCTCATCGCCGCCGCGCAGCCCCTGCCCGGGGCCGAGATCACGCTGGAAGCCAACCCTGAGACCGTGACCGAAGACTCTCTCCGGGCATTCCGGGAGGCGGGCGTCAACCGCATCTCCTTCGGCGTCCAGTCGGCCCGGGACAGCCAGCTCAAGACGCTGGGCCGCCCCCACACGGCAAAGCAGGCGCGGGCCGCTTTCGCCGCCGCACGCCGTGCCGGGTTCGAGAACCTCAGCGGCGACATCATGCTGGCCCTGCCCCATTATACGCAGGCAGAGTTCGACGAGACGCTGGAGCTGATCGAGGATAGCGGCGCGGTTCACATTTCCGCCTATCTCTTGAAGATCGAGCCCGACTCCGCCTTTGGCCGGACGCCGCCCGAGGGTCTGCCCACCTCCGACGAGGCGGCAGACTTCTACCTCTACGCCGTCGAGCAGCTGGAACATCATGGCTACCGGCAGTATGAGATCTCCAACTTCGCCCGCCCGGGCTATGAGGGAAAGCATAACCTCATCTACTGGGACTGCGGCGACTATCTAGGCATCGGCCCCGCCGCCCACTCCTGCATGGGCGGCAAACGGTTCTACTACCCCGCCGACACCGAAGCCTTTCTGCGGGACGAGGCCGCGCCCGTCATGGACGGCGGCTGCGGTGCGGAGGATTATCTCATCCTGCAGCTGCGTCTACGCAAAGGTCTGAGCCTCGACGAATACAAAAAACGCTATGGCAGGGAGTTCTCCACATCGCAGCTGGCCTTTGTGCAAAACTGCGTGAAGAGCGGCTACGCCAACTTTGACGGCCACACCCTCGCCCTCACGCCCGCCGGGCTCATCGTACAGAACAGCATCCTTGCCGAGCTGCTGTGAGCCTCAGTGAACAGCAAAGCTCATCGCCGCCAGCACAAAAACACCGATGATGCCGGTAATGCGGCTCACCCTCTGCATCGCGTAATACCATTCGGTGGGCTCACCGCCGTACACCTCCAGCCCGTGGCGGAGGTTCCAGAACAGCAGCGGGAACCGGACATCCAGCACAAGGAGCACCACCAGCGCCCCTATCGGCAGCAGGAACGCCACGCTGCCCCGGGTCTCCCGCCGCCCGCCGACGGCCACATGATAGAGCCAGCTACAGCTGGGCCAGAGGTCGGATCTCTGGTATTCGCCGTTTACGATGACGTTCACCTCGTCGGCAAGGCCCCCATCGTCTTCCCTCCACAGGATGGCGTCGCCGGGGTCGCCCAGCGCGGTCCCGGTAAAAATGACCACTCCGTCCTGCTCGATTTTTACGCCCGGGTCGCTCATGCCCTCGGCTTTCGATTCGAGCCGATAGTGCCGCGTCTCTCCGTCCATCGTGAACTCCACCTCCGCACCGTTTTCCGTCTGGGCGATCTTCACGGTGTAGGCGGCATACGCATCCCTGCCCGAAAAGCTGCCGTCGGCCTGCCGGTACAAAAAGGCATCCCGCAGCCAGACGCCCGGGCGGAGGGCGGCCCAGAGATAGAGCACAGCGAGAAGCAGCGCGGTAAGAACGCAGAGCAGGCAGCTCGTCTTTTTCTCCATGGTCAGGCTCCTTTCGTTTCAGCCCAGTTCGATCACGTTCCACCCCAGCTCCCGGATGGCTTCTTGATCATGGGTCGCCAGCAGGGTGGGCTTTGCGCCGCAGCGTGCCTTGAGCATGGCTGCGGCTTTTTTCATGGCGGCGGGGTCCATGCCGGTGAAGGGCTCATCCAACAGAAGGATGTCGCTCTCGGCCCAGAGCGCGCGCAGCAAGGCGGTGCGGCGCTTCTGTCCGCCGGAGAGCTTCCGGGCAGGCAGGGCAAGGGCCTCGTCATCCAGTCCTAATCGTATAAGGTCATCTCGTATCTGCTCTTTGTATTGTGTTTTGACCTTGTACTGTTCTGCGGTCAGCACCAGCGCCACATTCTCTTCGGCGGTCAGCTGGGGGCAGAGCCTGTCTTCCTGAAAGACCGCGCCCACACGCCCCACGCCCTCCACGCTGCCGGAGGTGGGCGCTTCCAGCCCCATCAGGATGCGGAGCAGGGTCGTCTTGCCCCAGCCGCTGGGAGCCCAGAGCACCGCCGGGCCGTCCACGGTAAGCGAGAGGTTTTCGAAGAGGATCTTCTCTCCGAATCGTTTAGACAGATTCTTTATTTCCAGTTTGTTGTTGGTTTCACTCATTTTTCAGCCCCCTCTTCGCCCAGAACTGCCGCTACCGCTTTATCCAGCAGAGCGAGGAACAGCTTTTCGAATACGGCGCTCAGCAGGATGATGACGAAGGTCCAGGCAAACAGCTCTCCGGTGGAAAGGGTAATTTTTGCCCGGTAAAGCGCGTCGCCGATGCTGCCGTCCGGCAGGCCGATGACCTCTGCTGCTACGCCGCTCTTCCAGCAGATGCCCAGCGCCACGCTGCATCCCTGCCGGAACGCGGGCAGCACCGCCGGGAGCCAGACCGCCCGCAGACGCCGCCCCAGAGGCAGACGGAACACCTGTGCCATTTCGAGAAGCTGGCGGTCCGCGCTCCCGATGCCGGTGCGCACTGCGCTGTAGAGGACGGGCAGCACCATCAGAAAGCTGATCAGGACGGACAGCGACGAGCCGCTGACCCACACCAGCGCCAGAATGATGAAGCTCGCCACCGGAGTAGCCTTGACCAGCTGCATCACAGGGGCGAGAAGGGCGTCCACCCACTCCCACTTTTCGGCGGCTACCGCCAGCACCGCGCTGGACAGAACGCCCAGCCCGAAGCCCAGCAGGATGCGCCCGGCGCTGAAACCGATGCGCTGCCAGAACTCGGCCTGAGGCAGCAGCTCCACCAGCGTACCGATGGCCTGCACCGGCGAGACAAGAAAGACTTCCTGCCCGATGGCCGCAGCCGCCGCCTGCCAGACGCCCAGCCAGAACACCGACGCCGCCAAGATTTGAATGCGGCGTTTTTTTGTTTTATCCATGTATTTCTTTGCTCCTGTTCGTTTTCTCGCTTTCAGAATATCACATCATGTATGAGAATACAATCCTTCATCTTTTCTTCTCTTGACATGAGGGTCACAAAGCACTACACTGGAATAAAGTAATCCTTATTCTACGTGCCTCCGCGCACAGCTGGGAGAGATGACCATGCACGATTCCGCTCAGGCCCTCCGGGGCAAAAAGCTCCTTCTGGTGGGGTTCACCCTGTTCTCGATGTTCTTCGGGGCAGGCAACCTCATCTTCCCGCCCTTCCTCGGCGCACAGGCCGGGACGGCGCTCTGGCCCGCTTTTGTGGGCTTTGCCGTCAGCGCCATCGGTCTGCCCATCGCGGGCGTGGCAGTGTTGTCCTT
>OGEC01001395.1_pt1 | contig 12004 bp, 9 predicted proteins | sample 1570551 | NCBI WGS metagenome assembly OGEC01 (sample SAMEA2582127, study PRJEB24529) | metagenome | biome: Human gut stool | place: China | collected 2011 | reverse complement strand
CATCATATTCTGTTTTAAATGTATGGTTATCTTCCCAATACTGTTGCCACTTTTTCTCAATATCTTGGGCTACATATTTTTCATTCATGTAGGGGCCTCCTCATATAGTCAACCTCATTAGTTGCCGTTTTATAATCAATATTTTTATTTTACTACGTACTATGAAAGCAGTCAAACTCTAGCGTTTTACTACTTGTACAGATTTAGTTAATTCGTTTTTAGTAGTTGTATTTTGAATAGATCCATGGCTCTTATAAGAAGCAATTGTATCCTTTGCCTCTTGTACATCACGTTCCTTTTGAGCCTTAGCCTCTTCTTCTAAACGCTTTTTCTCTGCCTTGGCTTCCTCAGCTTGACGTTTTTTCTCAGCTTTAGCTTGCTCCGCTTCTTCTTTAGCTTTGCGTTTAGCTAATTCTTTTTCTTCTTTTGCTTTACGTTTTGCTTCCGCTTTAGCAGCTTTGGCCTTTTCTTTTTCTTCTAAACGCAATTTATATTGTTCAAGCTTAGTTAATGGTTTAGTTTCTTCTACTGCTGGTTCAGGAGCAACCGCTGTAGGAGATTTAGGAATACCGCGGCCTAAGTCTTTGCCTTGAATCATAGCAATAGTAGATTCATCTTCAAAGCCTTTACGCCATGCAGCAAAACCACCAAGTTGTAATTCTTTTACAAGGTCTAGTTTCAAACCTAAAGACGTATTATCTTCAAACCAAATACGATCGGAACCAGAACCAGTTGGGATAGATAAATAATAAAGTTTTAATCTATCATCCCATGTCATTTTATCCTTGTAGTTTGCAAAGTAACTACCTATATTTTTCATAGCCAATGTTTCGCCCTTAGCATAGCCATTTGTATCATGCCATAAGCGCATATAGAATGGCACACCAAGTACTAGTTTTTGGGATGGCACTTCAGAAAGCATTTTTTCTGTATGATTGCGAACCCATGGATAACTTGCTACAGGACCTGCTGTAGTACTCTTAGCCCATGTTTCGTCATAAGCCATGAGAACTACATAATCTACGGAATTTGCAAAGGCACTGCGGTTATATACTAAAGACCATTCTGGGCTATCAGAATAACCTGTTACATCAATGGATGTTTTAATATTGTATTGATGTAAATGGTTAGATAAATACGCTACAAAGGCTGTTAAACGATCACGGTCGGCATAATCAATATTTTCAAAGTCAAAGTTATACCCATCAAAGCCGTAAATATAAGCATATTGCACGAGATTATGAGCATATTTTTTCCATACAGATTGATCTGCTAAGATACCACTAGTAAAGCCAGGGTCAAATCGATTCGTAATTAAAGGCCATACGTGGTAACCTTTACTCTTATAATCGTTAACATAATCAATACTTACATTAGGACTTGCTTCGAGGCCCAGGCTATGCAATTTAAACCAGCTTGGAGAAATGATATTATCACCGCTAGCATTAAGTTTTGCTTGATATGGAGTTCCCTGCGTTGGCCATGGGTCAAAGGCCCAAGATAACGGTGTTTGCATTGTATACGGAGCTTTTGTCGTAGAAGCTTGTGGAGCAGGACCTAATGTTAGTTGTCCATTCGTTTTTGTATAGCTCACACCGAGCATAACTGGATCTGACTCAATATCGACATAGGTCGTGCCATTTCTGCTAGTTGTGGGCAATTTTACAGGTTCTCCAACAGCAGCAGGATCTAAAACAATAGTATTCCCTTGCAATACTGTTTGAGGTACATATACCGTATAGGATGTTTTATACTGATTAGCTTCGTAATGACGCGTAGTATTCGCCAAGAATTGATCGAGCGGCACTAATACTTCTGCTTGTACAGCTGTACTAGATAATGCAGACATTACCAAAGCTGTTAAAGATTTTAAAATTGTAGATTTACGAATCATGAACTCTCCTAACTCTAGTCCCCTAAAGGGGATATAATTTCAATCTCTATATTATACCATATTATATAGAATTCCTCTCAGTTGTTGCATGAAGAGTACATGTAATTTATAATTTACCTTATACAATACAAGTTATTACATAAGGAGTTTTATATGCATCAATATCTATTTTTTATAGGTGACTTCCCTATCAGGGCCTATGGTGCCATGTTAGCTTTAGCTATCATCTGTGGTGCCTCTGTTGCCTATGTTTTATTAAAAAAAGATGGTCGAGGATGGCATGAACATATTATCGACTTTTCCATTACGGTTGCCGTAGCTGGTCTCATCGGGGCCCGACTATGGGATGTATTCTTCTTTGATTGGCACTATTATGGCAATCATTTATTAGAAATTCCCTTTGTATGGCAAGGTGGTATGGCCATTCAAGGTGGCGTTGTATTAGGCACCATTGCAGGCTACTGGTACTTACGTAAAAACAATATCGATTTCTGGGCCTTTGCTGATTTATTTGCCCCTGCCTTAATTTTGGCTCAATCTGTAGGGCGTATGGCAAACCTCTTAAATGGCGATGCTTTTGGACATCCTACGGGCGGTAACTTTGGTATTCTCTATCCTGAAAGCACGTTAGCCCATCGCACTTACGGCAATCAACCATTATGGCCAGCAGAAATCTGGGAAGGTCAAATCGATATTCTTATATTTGTGGCCCTCCTATTATTTAGCTCCTTTAAACATGCTAAAGGTCAAGTCTTCGTACTATATGCCATTCTCTACTCTACAGCTAGATTCTTCCTTGAATTCTTACGCGGTGACTATGTAGATTTAACATTAGGCTTAAAATCTGCTCAAATGACTAGTCTTATTGTTATTATCGTAGGCATTTGTCTATTTATCTATCTAGGCTACTTAGAAAAGAAAAATCAACCTGTACTTGAAACTACAGAAACAGCGCCTAAAACGAAAAAACGTAAATGATAACAAATAATAAGAAACATATATTATGAATAAAAAAATCCTTCATTCATGGGTCTCCCTTTGAATGAAGGATTTTTCTTTATAAGTCTAAAAACACATATAGCATTGAGCAATTTATTTTATAAGACCAAAACTTATAAATTTTCTTTAGCTTTTAATGCATCTAGATCTTCTAATGCACGATTAGCAATGAGTGCATTTTTCTCTTTTTTCTTGCGTATTTTTTGAGGCCATGGGTCCATAATGCCAAAGTTGACATTCATAGGTTGGAAGTTGGAACCTTCATAGTTAGAAACATAATGGCTAAGAGAACCGATAGCTGTAGTTTTAGGGAAGTCAATAAATGAACGGTCGTCTAAATAACGATCCACTTGTAAGCCTACCATAAGACCACTGGCAGCAGATTCTAAATACCCTTCTACACCTGTCATTTGGCCCGCAAAGAATAAACGCGGTTCTTTTTTTAGTTGGAATGCATGGTTCAACAACTCAGGGGAGTTGATATACGTATTACGGTGCATAACGCCGTAACGTACAAATTCTGCATTTTCAAGGCCTGGAATCATGCCAAATACACGCTTTTGTTCGCCCCACTTTAAATGAGTTTGGAAGCCTACCAAGTTAAACATAGTGCCTTCCTTATTTTCCTTACGCAATTGAACTACTGCATAAGACTCCTCATTGGTACGCTTATCCACCAAACCTACTGGTTTTAAAGGCCCATAGCGCAATGTATCTTCACCACGGCTTGCCATAATTTCTACCGGCATACAACCTTCAAAATAGATTTCTTTTTCAAAATCCTTTGGTTGTACTGCTTCAGCCGTTGTAAGCTCATGCCAGAATGCTTTGTATTCTTCCTCTGTCATAGGACAGTTAAGATAATCTGCATCGCCCTTATCATAACGGGAAGCGGCAAATACTTTATCATAATTCAAAGATTCTGCTGTAACAATAGGTGCTGCTGCATCGTAGAAGTAAAATCCTGTCTTACCAGTTAATTCTTTAATCTTATCACCTAATGCTTCAGATGTAAGAGGACCAGAAGCAAAAATAACAGTACCTTCAGCAGGAATCTCGGTTACCTCTTCGTGATGAACTGTAATATTAGGATGGCCTTTTACCTTTTCAGTCACCATTTCACTAAATAGATGACGATCAACGGCTAATGCCCCACCGGCAGGAACAGCAGTCGCATCGGCACATTCCATAATAATGGAGCCTAAACGACGCATCTCTTCTTTTAAAAGACCTACTGCATTTTCAATATTGCCAGCGCGTAAGGAGTTACTACATACAAGCTCTGCAAACTGATCTGTTTGATGCGCAGGGGAACTCTTCACAGGGCGCATTTCATATAAGTCTACATGAATACCACGGTTAGCAAGTTGCCAAGCTGCCTCAGAGCCAGCTAGACCTGCGCCAATAACAATAACATTTTTATTATTCAACTGTTGTTTCCTCATTAGCTTTGCTAGATTTTTTAGAATTCTTAGACTCTTTAGTTTCTTTAGATTCTTTTACAGTTTCTTCACTAGCTTCGCTCTTTTTCTTTCTAGTTTTCTTTGGAGGTCGAGTTGGACATGCTTCATTGGAACAGAATTTCTTAGTTGTCCCATTTTTATATGTCTTTTCAACCATAATAGAACCACATGTATCACAGAATTCATGAGTTGGTTTATCCCATAATGTGAAATCACATTGTGGGTAACGGTTACAACCATAGAACAAACGTCCTCGACGAGACTTACGTTCTACGATTTCTCCTTCTTTACATTTAGGGCAGGTTACACCTGTCCCTACCGTAATAGGTTTAGTGTTTTTACATTCTGGGAAGTTAGAACATGCAAGGAACTTACCATAGCGACCAAATTTATATACCATTGGACTATGACAGAGTTCGCACGTTTCATCACTTTCCATAGATGCAATTTCAATGCGATCTACATCGCTCGCATCTTCTAGCTCTTTAGCAAATACTTCATAGAAATCAGACAATACCTTTAGATATGTATCCTTACCAGATGCAATAGCATCGAGTTCTTCTTCTAGATCACGAGTAAAACCTGTATTGATAATTTTTTCAAAGTACGCAATCAAGAAATCTACCACTACAAAGCCTAACTCTGTCGGAACGAATTGCTTATTCGTATTCTCTACATAGTTACGACTTACGATTGTATCAAGAATTGGAGCATATGTACTTGGACGACCAATACCGAGCTCTTCCAATGTTTTGATGAGGCTCGCTTCGGAATAACGTGGAGGTGGTTGCGTGAAATGTTGTTCAGGCAATACCTGTACAGTATGAGTAGCATCATTCTTCTTAAGCGCTGGCAATTGAGGAACATCCTCTTTTTTTGCGTCCTCATAAACAGCACTAAAACCTGGGAAGATTACACGAGAGCCTGTTGCTTTAAATGTATAGTCATCATGAACAGTTAACTCAATGGTAGTGGATTCATTTTGTTGTGGTGCCATTTGGCTCGCCATAAAACGATTCCAAATCAATGTATATAATTTAAGCTCATCACGACTCAAGAATGGCTCTACCATTTTTGGTGTCAACTCTAATGATGTAGGACGAATCGCTTCATGGGCATCTTGAGCTGAACCTTTTGCACCGTACATATTAGGTTTAGATGGATAATAATCTTCACCATAGTTACGAAGAATATAATCCTTAGCCATGGCCTGCATTTCTTTAGAAATACGCGTAGAGTCTGTACGCATATAGGTAATTAAACCTACATGACCATAGGAACCGATTTCTAAACCTTCATACAAATGTTGAGCAATCATCATGGTACGCTTTGCACCAAAGTTCAACTTACGAACACCATCCTGTTGCAACGTAGATGTTGTAAATGGTGGTGCCGCTTTACGAGAGCGCTTGCGTTTTTCCACATTCGTTACTACTGCATCGCCACCGCCAATGGCATCGACAACGGCTTGTGCATCTTTTTCAGTAGTAATATCGATTTTCTCACCTTTAATATGAGTTAATTCGGCTGTGAAAGCCTCTTTTTTAGGCGTTTCAAAATTGCCTTCAATAGTCCAATACTCTTGTGGCACAAAGGCTTGAATTTCTCGTTCGCGTTCACAAATTAGACGAACAGCAACGGACTGTACACGACCTGCACTGAGGCCCTTACAAACCTTTTTCCATAATAGTGGACTCAATTTATAACCTACAATGCGGTCTAACACACGGCGTGCTTGTTGAGCATCTACCATGTTCATATCGATGGTACGTGGAGATTCTAAGGCCTCTGCAACGGCATTTTTAGTAATCTCGTTAAAGGTAATACGGCATGTAGACGTAGGATCTACATTAAGAATGTACGCTAAATGCCATGAAATGGCTTCCCCTTCGCGGTCAGGGTCAGTTGCGAGCAATACGGCACTACTTTCATCGGCATAGGAAACGAGTTCATCTATAACCTTTTTACGAGTTACTAAATTGCTATAGCGCGGTATAAAGCCATGCTCAATATCGATACCCATTTGAGATTTAGGCAAATCTCGTAAGTGGCCCATACTTGCTTTTACCACATAGTTTGGACCTAAGAATTTTTCAATAGTTTTAGATTTAGCAGGAGATTCTACGATAACCAATACTTTGCCATCTGGATTATATACGCGAGGTTCCCGTTGCTCAGGTGGCACAGAGGTTTGTAACACAGACTTGTCCCGTACAATCCCCATAGGAGTAAGAGCCTCTTTGGCAACCTTACGTTTTATCGTAGTACTCTCTTTTGTAGTACTTTTCTTTTTTGTTTCTTTACTAGTACTAGCTGCTTTTGGCTCGCCAATAACGATAGATCGTTTAATGGACAAGTATATCACTCCTAGTCATATTAATATAGCCTCTCGGCGGTTGATGCTCTATAGCCCCTTCTAGCTCTAACTCTAGTAATAAGGGCTGCAATTGTTGCAATGGAATGTGAGTTACTTTCAAAATATCACTAACAGTAATACATCGGTCATGAGGTATTTCACTCAAGATTAAACTCTTATCCAAACTAAAGCTTAACATAGACGGCCCATGACTATCAACACCCTTACATGTATTACTCGATAAATCCCCCTCTTTTACATGACTATATTCCTCTTTCTTTGACGTTGAAAGTTTATTTTTTGCCGGTGAAAGTTTCTCTTCTGTGGCGAAAAAATCCCGCAATGTTAAATGATATTGTTCAACGATATCCTCATATCCAGTTAATACATAAGCACCATTGCGCATAAGGAACTTATTACCATCCGCTGTATGGTCTAATAGGTTACATGGTACTACAAACACATCTCGCCCTTCACTAACCGCCATATCCGCTGTAATCAAGGAGCCACTACTAGACTTAGCCTCTACTACGATTACACCTCGACTAAGGCCACTAATAATTCGGTTGCGTGCAGGGAAATGCTTTGCTGATGGCGGTGTGCCTGGAGGATATTCAGATAGGAGTAACCCATTATTAGCCAGTACTCTATCAAATAATTTTGAATTTTCTCTAGGATATACAATATCTAATCCACATCCCATAACAACAATGCCGTACCCCTGACTTGCTAGTAGTCCTTCATGACCATGCGAATCAATGCCACGAGCACCGCCACTCACAATTATAGTACTGTATTTGCCCAATTCTTTACCTAACATTCTCGCCACATTCCGCCCATATAATGAACACCGTCGAGCCCCTACAATGGCAATACGGTTTAACCTTTTATCTAATAAGGCTCGATTACCTCGCATAAACAATATAGCTGGTGGATTATAGATTTGGTTTAACATAGATGGAAAATCTTTATCTAGAAAGGTAGTAACATCCATCTGATATTCGTCTAACTTTTGAATTATATAATCAAGTTTTTCATCCCTAGCCGATGCTGCAATAGCCCGTTTATCAGCTATAGAAATATATGTATATCTTTTTAAATTCTCCACATTTTTAACAGCTTTCCATGCTTCATAAGGAGAACCAAAGTCTTCTATAAATCGTCTTACATACGTAGCTCCTACATTATATAAACTCTGTAGGCCTGCAATATAAATAGTATCGTCATATCTTGTCATATCATTACCTATTTACCAGTTCTAAATAACATTGCTTCAGAAATATGATGTGGTTCCACTTGTGGGTTTCCCTCAAGGTCTGCTATGGTACGACTGACCTTTAATATGCGATCAAAAGCACGTCCACTTAAATGGAAATGGTCAAATATATTACCGAGTACACTCCAAGCCTTATCGGTAATATGGCAAAGCTCACCTATGGCCTTATGCGGTACGGCTCCATTAGAGCTAAAGTCTAGGCCTTCATACCGTTTCTGTTGCATAGAGGTCGCTATAACAACTTGTTCTCTCATACTTTCACTAGTCATCGTTGAAGACGAAGTATCTAATAATTGCTCTAATGTGGGCCTTTCAACAGGTATGTGCAAATCGATACGATCCATAATAGGTCCAGATAATCGTTGCTGATAATTTTTAATCATTGTTTCCGTACATACACACTCTTTATGAGGATCATGATAATATCCACAAGGGCATGGATTAGCCGCTAAGATACAAATAAAATCGGCAGGATATATGTAATTTCCCTGAGATCGATTAATAGTAATTGTACGTGATTCTAAAGGTTGCCTTAGAGCATCAATAACTTGGCGTTGAAATTCAGGGGCTTCATCCATAAATAGAACCCCTCCGTGAGCAAGGGTTACCTCACCAGGTCGACCTTGAATACCGCCGCCTACCATACTCGCTAAAGTCGCCGTGTGATGAGGATGTCTAAAAGGACGAGTTGTAACCAATCCTGTGTCACCTAATAACCCTATTACATCTTGTATACGACTCACTTCAATAATTTCATTCCATGTCATAGGTGGTAATATGGTCGGCAATCTCTCGGTCATCATTGTTTTACCACCACCTGGTGGACCTATCATAATACAATGATGATGACCGGCAGCACTGATGAGCATAGCCCGTTTGCCAAGCTCTTGCCCCTGTACATCACTGAAATCTACTGTATATGTTTGATTGGATCCTATATCTACACAATTATTTTCATCAATATAATCTACAGGATCATATGACTCTAACAATTCCGCTGATTGATTATAGTTTTGATGTTCCAAGCTTGTAGACTTGTTGCTAGTCCCTTTATTTCCTTTACCAGTCTTTGATTTAGCTAGTTTCTCTAAAATAGAAATAATATGCAGTAATGAAGATTCCCCATAAATGGTAAGCTTTGGTATGGCCATTAAGTTATGACCATTTTCAACACTTGTAAATATAATGGAATAATTAGAATCTAAGCCTGCAAGGGACATAGCCAAGGTTCCAAAGGTTGGTAATAGTGATCCATCTAAAGCTAGCTCTCCCATAAATAGACTTTTACTTAATAAAACAGATATATTAGCTTTGCGCCCCTTTATCTGTCCTGATGCAAACAGAACCCCTAAAGCAATAGCTAAATCGAGTCCAGCACTACTTTTACGAATTGTAGCAGGTGCTAGATTTACTACAATACGTCTCATAGGGAATTCATAGCCACTATTTTTAATGGCAGCCCTCACACGTTCACGAGCCTCCTTAACAGATTGATTAGGTAGTCCTACAATGTCAAAGACTGGTAAGCCTTGAGATATATCAACTTCAACGGTAATAATGCATCCATCTATACCATGTAAGGTAGCGCCATATAGTTTTGCATACATAGGTAACCTCTCTAAAAACACTGCGGCAAATAATGAATAGAACTTTGAAAGTCTTCATGTAAGTACACTTCGATTACATCAAAGGATAACTCTTTCCATCGCCGTCTTTTTTGATGTAGATCATACAAAAACAACATAGCGGCACGCTTAATATGCTTTTGCTTCTTCTTTGTCACTGCCTCTCGAGCTAATCCATGCTGCATTCCACGGCGTGCTTTAATTTCAATAAAATGATAGATTAAATCTTTTTTAGCAATGATATCTATTTCTCCTAACCGAGTTCTATAATTTGTATCTACTACTGTAAGGCCGATCTTTTCAATATATTTAATGGCTACCCGTTCGCCCCATTTTCCAAGCTCCTTTGAATCCAGTTCATTAAATGCTTTACCTGTACTAATTGTTTTCATATATACCTCCTATTTAAGTGTAGTAACCACAATAACTTATAGAATATTTATTACTCAATCTACATCTAAACTTTCAACAGGTAACACTTACTTGTAGCGTAGAATATGGAGACTATAAAAGTAAATACAAAAGAGGTTCCTAATAGTCACATCGGTGACCAATAGGAACCTCTTTACGGTTATAAACTATATACAATTTGTATGATAAATCTAATTTAATATAATCACTCAGGTTTAACCCAACGAACGATAGATTTAATAGGTTCAAAGCTCTTGCGATGTAGTGGTGTTACACCTTGTTGTTCAACAGCTTCTTTATGTAACTCAGTATAATAGCCTTTATGAATACCAAATCCATAACCAGGGTATTCCTCATCAAGACTCTTCATATATCGATCTCGCGTAACCTTTGCAATGATGGATGCGGCAGCAATATTAGCGCTTTTACTATCGCCCTTAATTATGGACTCCACAGGAATCGTCAAATCAGGCAATTTCATAGCATCAGCCACTACTGCTTCAGCGGGTACGGTGAGCGTGCGAATCGCCTCATACATCGCTTGTCGCGTTGCTTCGTAGATATTTAACTCATCAATCTTTTCTGGGCCGTAAGAAATACAGCTAACTGCTACGGCTTCTTTCATGATAATATCGTAGAGGGCTTCACGCTTTTCTTCGGTTAGCTTTTTAGAGTCATTTAAACCAGGAATTAATGTCATAGGCGGCAATATAACGGCCGCTACCGTTACAGGTCCTGCAATAGGGCCACGACCTACCTCATCGACACCAGCTACATGATACATATCTTGATCGTAGAACATACCTTCATAGTCATACATGCTCATGAGGCGTTGTTGTTCTTTTAGCTCTTTTTCTTGGCACTTAATATAAGAAGCGGCCAATTTTTGTACAGAACTACGAGTATCCTCTTGAGCTAAAGGCAAAATCTCTAAAGCTTGTTCAGTTGCAAAAAGAGCTTTTATATCTGCCACTTTTAATTTACTAAAGGTATCCTTATCCATTTTGTGTTTCCTCACCGTTTTCAGGATAATATGGTTCTTCATCAACTTTATCGAGAGTAATTGTACCTAGTTTAGTATTGCGATAGTCTTGCAAGATGATGCGGCGTGCTTTATCAAAGTCTACTACGCCACCACTAACGAGACAACCACGACGACGACCGATGCTTTCAAGAATAGTATCCACATCTGTCATCTCTTCTTCTTTTAATTTATAACGTTCTACCAAAATATTTGGCGTATTCGTCAATAAATGATTTAATAGCTGTTTCATTACATGCTCTAAGTCATACACATCATCAGAAACAGCACCCGTCATAGCAAGGCGAGCCGCTGCGCGTTGATCCTCTAATTTAGGCCATAATACGCCTGGTGTATCAAGCAATTCAAGATTTTTACCGATCTTAACCCATTGTTGACCACGGGTATGACCAGCTTTGTTAGCTGTACGCGTAGCTGCAGAGCCAGCTAAGGAGTTAATCAACGTAGATTTACCAACGTTAGGAATCCCTAAGATGATAGTACGTACAGAACGGCTACGAATACCTTTAGCAACCCAACGGTCAATGATGGGCTTGCTCAAACGCTCTACAGTGGATATTAACTTCTTATTACCCTTGCCAGACTTAGAGTCGATAGCCAATACGGTGATACCTTGTTTTGTAAAAAATTCGGTCCATTCCTTTGTAGCTTTAGGATCTGCTAAATCTACTTTATTTAACAATACGATATGAGGTTTCTGACCAACGAGTTCAGTGATTACAGGGTTCGCACTAGAGCGAGGAATACGTGCATCTAATAACTCAATAACTACGTCTACCTTTTTGATATACTCCGTAATCATACGTGTGGCTTTCGCCATATGCCCAGGGAACCAATGTACGATAGGTGAATCTGCCATAGTATTTCCTTTCATATCTAAATTTTAGCAAAAATAAAAGGCTGCCAACGGCAGCCTTTTATGAACATTAGCGTTTTTC
>OGEC01001382.1_pt1 | contig 12176 bp, 9 predicted proteins | sample 1570551 | NCBI WGS metagenome assembly OGEC01 (sample SAMEA2582127, study PRJEB24529) | metagenome | biome: Human gut stool | place: China | collected 2011 | reverse complement strand
ATATTGTGCAGCAACAGGAGTTTTGGCACAGGCATTAGGAGCAGCAGGACTTCCGGGATTCCTGTCCATGCTTCCAAAAGATTACTTAAACTTCGTGATCGGACTGCTCTTATCCATGGGAGTATCTGCAGTTTTAACTGCAGTCTTCTGGAAGAAGTTTAACGTCGAAGGAGAAGATCACAAAGCAGAGACTCCGGTTAAAGAAGAAGTAAAAGAAATCGAAGTACAGGAACCAGCAGATACAACAGAAGAAACAAATGAATTATATGCACCAATGAAAGGTGAAGTTTTAGATGTAGTAAAGTCCGCAGACCCAGCATTTGCAAGTAAGGCAATGGGAGAAGGTGTAGCGATCAACCCAAGCGAAGGCATCGTATATGCACCAGCCGATGGAACGATCAGTCTGATCTTCCCTACAAAACATGCAATGGGGATCACATTAAACTCAGGAGTAGAACTTCTGATCCATGCAGGAATCGATACAGTTAAGATGAATGGCGAAGGTTTTGAGACTTTCGTAGAAACAGGAGCCAAAGTAAAGAAAGGTGATAAATTATTATCTTTTGACATGGATCTTGTGAAAGAAAAAGGATACAAGACACAGACGATGTTCTTAGTTGCAGATGCGAAAGGAAAAGAAGTCGAAGTGGTTGAAGCAGCGGATGCAGATAATAATACGAAGATCATGAATTTAAAATAATCATTATTCGAAGAAGGAAAGGAAACCAGGGCAGATGTTTGAAAAATACAAGAAAGTCTATAAGGCAGATTATGAAAAATGGTATAAAGAAAATGAAGCTTACAGACAACGTGTGGCAGCAGATCAAGATCGATTAAAATTCCATTTAATGCCAAAGACAGGATGGTTAAATGATCCAAATGGTTTATGCCAGTTTAATGGGACATACCATATTTACTACCAGTACACTCCATTTGAACCAACTGGTGAGTTAAAGACATGGGGACATTATACGACAAAAGATTTTATTCATTATGAAGATTTTGGACCAGTCGTATTCCCAGATGAAGACATTGATGCCCATGGTGTCTATTCCGGCTCTGCATTTATTGAAGATGATACGATCCACTATTTCTACACAGGAAATTTAAAATATTTTGACAGAGATGATTATGACTATATCAACAGTGGACGTGGAAGTAATACGATCACATTTACAAGTAAAGACGGCTATGAGTTTACCAAAAAGGAATTGTTAATGACAACCGACGATTATCCGGCTGACATGAGCAACCATGTGCGTGATCCAAAAATCTTTAAGAAAAATGAGAAATATTACATGGTTCTTGGAGCAAGGGATGTTGAAGGTGTGGGTATGATCCTTCTATATGAATCTACAGATCTTAAGAACTGGACATACAAGAATCGTATCACAACTCCACAGAAGTTTGGTTATATGTGGGAATGTCCGGATCTGTTTGAGATGGACGGACAGTTATACATCATCTGCTGCCCACAGGGAGTAGAAACACAAGGTATTGATTACGAAAATGTTCATCAGGTCACAGCAATGAAATTAGACTATGATTTTGATACCGATGAATATGAAATCACAGATATCAAACTTTTTGACCGCGGATTTGATTTCTATGCACCACAAAGTTTTGAGGATGAAAGTGGAAGAAGAATTCTGATCGGCTGGATGGGAATCCCAGACGCAGACTATACGAATCCAACCGAAGAAGCAGGATGGCAGCATGCACTGACGATTCCAAGAGAATTATCCGTAAGAGACGGAAAACTGATTCAGGAACCAATCGAAGAATTAAAACAACTTCGAAGCGAGGACAAAGCAGTTTGTACATTTTGTTATGGACAAACGATTATCATGCAAAATGCAATCTATGAAGCTGTTGTAGATTTTAAACGATGCAGAGAAATGGTAATGACACTGCGCGAAGGAATCACTCTTTCCTATAAAGACAATATCCTGACCTTAAATCTTGGGGTCTATGGAAGTGGAAGATCAACAAGAAAAGTCAGATTAGAAAAATTAGAGCATCTTCAGATTTTTGCGGATACTTCATCCTTAGAAATCTTTGTGAATCATGGAGAAGAAGTTTTTACAACAAGAATCTACAATCATTATGGAAGACTACTGATTAATGGAGAATGTTCTGGTATAATGACTGTATATCCATTAAAATCATTTGAAATCGAAGGAGGAAGACATGAAGAATAAATTATGTGGGATTGGAGAAGCACTGATCGATTTTATTCCTGAGGTTAAGGGACAGCGATTAAAAGATGTACCTTCATTTAAAAGAGTCGCAGGAGGAGCACCTGCCAATGTAGTCGGGGCAGTCACGAAGCTTGGTATTCCATCCAAATTTTTAACAAAGCTTGGAGATGATCCATTTGGAGATTATATCGTGGAAGTATTAGGTGAAGCAGGGATTGACACTTCTAATATTGCAAGAGACAAAGAAGGGGAAACAGCCTTAGCATTTGTATCCCTTGCCTCTGACGGAAATCGTGATTTTAAATTTTATAGAAAAAACAGTGCAGATTTACGCTACAGTGTAGAAGATATCCCGACAGATATCTTAAACGATTGTGGAATGATTCATTTTTGCAGTGTAGACCTTGTGGTATCTCCAATGAAGGAAGCTCACAAGAAACTGATCGATATGGCGATCGCGCAGAATGTGAAAGTATCTTTTGATCCAAACTTAAGATTTTCATTATGGGACGATCTTGATCAATTAAAAGAGACAGTCAATGATTTCTTAAAATATGCAGATATCATCAAGATTTCTGACGAAGAACTGGAATTTATCACAGGACATACAGATATCAAAGATGCTCTGGACGGTTTATTTGCTGATCGTGCAAAATACGTTATCTACACAAAAGGAGCTGACGGAGCAGAAGTGTATACGAGAAATGGAATGGTAGAAGCTTCTGGATATAAAATCGATGTCCGAGATACGACAGGTGCTGGAGATTCGTTTATCGGAGCATTCCTATACTGTCTGTTAAATGATGAAGTAGAAGATTTGGAGTCCGTAAGTGATGACACATTAAGAAACTACCTTGATTTTGCCAATGCTTATGCAGCGAACACAACAACAAAAGAAGGTGCATTAGCAGCCATGGCAGATCGAGCTGAGATGGATGAATGGATGAAGACATTAAAGAAATAAATCAAATAAATCCTTATAGACCATAGAAGAAAGAAGAGTTGAATGTAGTATTTGGCTCTTCTTTTTTGTAGTAGAAGAAATCTCCGAGACTCCTAAATCAGAAAAGGAGATCGTAGAACGTAATTAAAACACAGTATACATGAAAAAATATTTGTTAAATCCTTGACAACATATTTTTTTAGTCATATAATTAGCGTACAAAGTATTGGTACACGAAAAATAAAACATACGAAGAATATAACAGGAAAATTATTTTGACCAGACAGGAGGATAAAAAGAATGGTTGAATTTAAATTAACGAAAGAACAACTGCTTGCAAAGGAATTGTTCAGAAGTTTCGCTGAGAATGAGATCAAACCAATTTCCAGAGATATGGATGAAGCAGAGAAATTTGATATGGATCTGTTAGATAAGATGAAGAAATACGGTCTGATGGGAATTCCATATTCTAAAGAATACGGTGGAGAGGGAGCAGATGTATTAACATATGCTTTAGCAATGGAAGAGGTATCCAAAGTTGATGCCAGTGCAGGAATCACAATTTCCGTACATACTTCTCTTTGCTGTTCTTGTATTCACGACTATGCATCAGAAGAACAGAAACAGAAATTCTTACGTCCATTAGTTGACGGAAGTAAGATTGGATGTTTTGGACTGACAGAACCAGGAGCTGGAACAGATGCCAGCGGAGTTAAAACAACTGCAAAATTAGACGGTGATCATTATGTATTAAATGGTCAGAAAGTATTTACAACAAACTCTGGATTTGCAGATACATTCATTATTTTTGCTTACACAGATAAGAGTGCAGGAACAAGAGGTATGTCTGCATTTATCGTAGATAGAGACAGCGAAGGATTAACAGTCAGCAAAGATATTCCTCGTATGGGAATCAGAGCAGCATCCAACGCAGAAGTAGCATTAGTTGATGTGAAAGTTCCAAAAGAAAACCTGATCGGAAGAGAAGGAATGGGATATAAGATCGCTATGGGAGCTTTAGCAGGAGGACGTATCGGAATCGGTGCTCAGTCTGTTGGTATTGCACAGGGTGCATTAAATGAAGCGATCAAATACGTAAAAGAAAGAAAACAGTTTGGAAAACCAATCGCAAAATTCCAGAATACACAGTTCTTGATCGCAGCATTACAGACAAAGATTGATGCAGCAAGATTAATGGTATGGAGAGCAGCGAAAGCAAAAGATGATCATGAAAATTTTGCACCACTTGCAGCACAGTGTAAATTATTTGCTTCTGATGTAGCTGTTGAAGTTACAAGAGGAGCAGTTCAGATGCTTGGTGGATATGGATACTCAAGAGAATATCCAGTAGAGAGAATGTATCGTGATGCAAAGATCACAGAGATTTATGAAGGTACATCCGAAGCTATGAAGATGATCGTTGGCGGTGGATTATTAAGATAAGAAAGAAGGAGACAAGAGAATGAAGATTGTTGTTTGTGCAAAACAAGTACCAGATACAACGGAAGTAAAATTAGATCCAAAGACAAATACACTGATCCGTGATGGTGTTCCAAGTATTATTAACCCAGATGATAAAGCAGGAATTGAAGCAGCACTTCAGTTAAAAGAAAAATGCCCAGGAAGTACAGTAACTGTTGTTTCTATGGGACCACCTCAGGCAGATGTTGCATTAAGAGAAGCATTAGCAATGGGATGCGATGATGCATTATTGATCTCAGATCGTGCATTTGGAGGAGCAGATACATGGGCTACTTCTTCTACAATTGCAGCAGCATTAAAGAAATTAGACTATGATGTGATCATCACAGGTCGTCAGGCAATCGATGGAGATACAGCGCAGGTTGGACCGCAGATCGCAGAACACCTTGGAATCCCTCAGGTAAGTTATGTAGAGAAGATGGATGTAGAAGGGGAAGATACTTTAGTTGTCCAGAGACAGTTTGAAGATCGTCACCAGATCATCGAGGTGAAGACACCTTGTCTTTTAACAGCATTAGCTGAACTTGCTGATCCAAGATATATGTCTGTTCACGGTGTATTTGATGCATATCGTGAAAAAGAAGTTAAAGTATGGGGATTAGAAGATATCAAAGATACAGTCAATGAAGGAAATATCGGATTAAAAGGTTCTCCTACCAGAGTTAAGAAATCCTTTACAAAACAGGCAAAAGGTGCAGGAACGATCTTAAATGATCTCTCCGATGACGAAGCAGTTGCCGCAATCGTAGAAAAATTACAGGAAAAACACATCATTTAAGGTAAGGAGGACAATCAAAATGTGTAAAGATGTTTATGTATTTGCTGAGCAGAGAGATGGAAATCTTCAGAAAGTCGGTATCGAACTGATCGGAGAAGCAAGAAAGCTTGCAGATGATCTTGGACAGAATGTAGTTGCAGTTTTACTTGGAAATCAGATTAAAGACAAAGCAAGTGAACTGATCGCTCATGGAGCAGATAAAGTTGTAGTAGTAGATGATGAAATGCTGGCAGAATATGTGACAGAACCATATGCAAAAGCAATGATGGAGATCATTCAGTCCCATAATCCAGAGATTGTTCTCTATGGAGCAACATCGATCGGACGAGATCTTGCACCAAGAGTTTCTGCAAGAATCCACACAGGATTAACAGCAGACTGTACAAAACTTGATATTGATGAAGAAACAAAATTATTAATGATGACACGACCAGCATTTGGTGGAAATATCATGGCTACGATCGTCTGTGAAGATTTCAGACCACAGATGGCAACGGTAAGACCTGGTGTTATGAAAGCATTAGAAGCTGATGAAAGCAGACAAGGTGAGGTTGAAGTTGTTGAAGTAAACTTTACAGATGCAGATATGAATGTTAAGATCCGTGAAGTTGTAAAAACAACACACAAATCTGTAGATATCACAGAAGCTAAGATCCTGGTAGCAGGAGGACGTGGTGTAGGAAATGCAGAAGGATTTAAAGATCTTGAAGCATTAGCGGATACATTAGATGGTGAAGTGGCAGCATCAAGAGCAGCTGTAGATTCAGGATGGATCAGCAATGACCGTCAGGTTGGACAGACAGGTAAGACGGTTCGTCCAGAGTTATACTTAGCATGTGGAATTTCTGGAGCGATCCAGCACGCAGCAGGTATGGAGAATTCAGAATTCATCGTAGCGATCAACCGAGATGAAGACGCAGCGATCTTTGATATCGCAGATCTTGGTGTCGTGGGTGATATTAAGAAGATCCTTCCAAAATTAAATGATGCGATCAAAGCAGTCAAAGAAAAATAAAGTATAAATGAAAACTCCTAAAAACATAAAAACTCAAAAAATTAAAAACTCCAAAAAACAGAAAGATGGACGGCGTGAAAACCGTCTATTTTTCTGCTTTTCGGAAAGTAAAAATACTTGACGAAGAATTGTTGAAATGTTACAATACAAAATATAATTAGCGTACGAAATATTTGTAAAATAAACAAAAGGAGAAATAAGATGAGATTTGTTGTGATTTTAAAACAAATTCCAGATGATTCGATCAAAAAAGAATATCAGGATGTGGATCAGTTAAATGACAGTGATAAGAACGTAATAAAAGAAGCACTGGATTTAAGAGACCGCTATGGTGGAACTGTAGATGTGATCGGATTTGGACCATTATCTGCAGAAGATGTTATGAAAGAGACGCTTACTTATGGAATTGATGATGCCTTCCTGATCAGTGATTCCCAATTCGCAGATATGGATGTATCACAGGTAGCCAAGATCGTCGCAGCGGTGATCAAAAAGCTTGGTCCATATGATCTGGTCTTATGCGGACGGCAGGCAATTGATGGAGATAGTGCCCATATGGCTTCTATGACCTCTTGTGCGTTGGAGATCCCATTGATCGCGTATTCTGACGAGATCACAGAGATGAAAGATGGAAGTGTTTTCGCAACATGTATGGGTGATCAGATGGCATATAAGGTAGAAGCAAAAACTCCAGCAATGATACTTTCTATCAGAGAGAAGAACAAGAACCGTTTTCCATCCGTACCAGATATCATGAAAACATATGATGGAACATATAAGACAAAGATATTGACGAATGAAGACCTGAATTTTTCTGTGACCAAGAGAAAAGTAACGCAACTTAGAAAATATGAAGTCAAAAGCAGCAAACAGCAAAAACTTGTTATGATCGGTGGAAAAGACGAAGAAGAAAAAGCGGCACAGATTCTTCAGTTATTAAAGCAAAAGAGCGTGATCTAGGAGGTGTATGGAGATGAATTTAGGGAAAAAAGAAGGAATCGTTGTTGTTGGAGAGATTCAAAAGAGAGAGATCATGCCGCTGACGTTGGAATTGATCGGGGCAGCGGGAAAACTTTCGGAGGAAAGAGATCTTTCATTGTCAGTTATTCTATCAGAATGTGGGATCAAAGAAGAGGCAAAGAAGCTTTACAATTACGGAGTTGATGAAATCCTCTGTATCGAAGATGAAAAATTAATAGAAGGACATATGCAGCTGCATCATGATGCTGTCATAGAAGTTTTAAAAGGAAAGGATCCGAAAGTGATACTGATCGGAGGAACAGCATCAGGAAGAGTTCTTGCAGGAAAGACAGCTTATGCATTTGATACAGAATTAGTCTGTGATGCATCGAAACTTACATACGATGAGAAACAGGAACAACTTATCATCACAAGACCGGCATTCGATGGAAAAAATATGGCAGACTTTGTGATCAATCCATCCTTGACATCGGTGATCACGATCCGTACAGGAGTGATGGGAAAAGCAGAATACAAGGAAGACAAACAAGGTGAGATGTTATATGTATATCCAGAATGTCTGAAGGAAGAACGACAAGATCTGATCTATCACGGAGTGGCAGGAAAAAGTGGAAAAGAAGTTCATCTGGATACAGCAAGGATCATAGTTTCCGGTGGCCGTGGGATGAAAGGAGAAGAAGGATTTGCGCTTCTTGAGAGACTTGCAGAGAAGATCGGAGGGGAAGTTGCATGTACAAGACCATGTGTAGATGCCGGATGGATGCTTCCAACACAGCAGGTAGGACAGTCAGGAATCTCCGTAAAACCGAAACTGTATCTTGCATTTGGGATTGCCGGGGCAATTCAGCATATGACAGGAATTGATGCAGATTGCATCATTTCAGTCAATAATAATCCGAGGGCTGCGATCTTTGCATACAGTGATTATGGTGTGGTTTCGGATGCAAAGAAATTACTGGAGAGTATGTTAAAACAGATGGAAGAAGGAAAAGAATTCTTATAAAAATGGATAAAAAAGTATGCTGTGTATCTGGTTTTGATATACAGCATACTTTTTTTAATATAAAGGTAAGTCTTAGAAAATACTGGTTAACGCAATGAATACAAGACAGTCGATCAGAGGAATGAAGATCTGTGTGACTGCGATATCCCAGTATGCTTCTTTATGTGTTAATTTACAGATACCTAATAAAGTGATCTGAGCTCCCTGATGAGGAAGGGTATCTAAAGTTCCAGCGGCGATCGTGGAAATTCTATGGATATCAGGAAGGCTGGCACCAAGTTTTAAATAAGTATCTTTTAATGCTTTAAAAGCGACTCCCATACCACCAGAAGCAGATCCGCAGGCACCAGCACAAACAGCAACGGTTACCATAACGAAGATTAAAGGAGGCATGGATAGATGTTTTAATCCTGCAACAAGATCAGTAAATCCCTGTGTTTTTGCAACAACACCACCAAATCCTACAACGATAGCTGTGTTAAGGATAGAAACTCCAGAATCAGCGGCACCTTTATTAAAGATATTGATCCATTCCGTCATGCCGTCGATTCGTTTAAACATTAAGATCGTGGCAAGTGCAACACCTGCAAATACAGAAGTTTCAACAGGGAAAGGATGCCATGGATTATTAAATAATACTAAGATCACGATGATCGGAAGGACTGCGATGGCAACATGTGGAAGATCCGGGTTTTCTTCTTCAGAAGGCAGTTCATCCTCAGATAATTGATATTTTAAAGTACTGTCAAAAAATCCATACCCTTTTTTAGTAAAAGAACGGGCACGAAATTCTAACCAGAAGAAAATCATCAAAAACATTGCGATCGCAGTTAACAAAGATGGAACAAACGCAGCCGTAGATGGTGTTCCAAGACTATCCATAGCGATAACATTCTGTACAGAAGGAGAACCAGGTCCACTCATAGACCAAGTCCAGCATCCTGCAGAGATGGCAGCAGGGATCAGGCGGCGGGTAAGATTTGCTTCTTTGAACAGATTAAGTGCGATAGGGTAAATAACAAAGAATACAACGAATCCGCTGACACCACCAAAGGTTAATAAACCAGTGATGATCATAATGATCGGTGCTACAAATTTTCCGTGACATAAACTGGCGATCGCACGTGCGATCGATTCTGCTGCACCAGTATACTGGTAAACAGCTCCGAACAAAGCTCCTACAAAGAATACCAAAAAGTAACTTGTGACATATTCTGCTGCGGCAGGCATGAATAAGTTTTTTAAACTGTCAAGAATCGGCATGCCGGAGCAGATGATCACAAAGGAAGTTACAAGAGGAGCGAGGATCAAAGCACTCATCTGTTTAAAAGCTAATAAACCAAATAAGATGATAGCAATGACCAATACTAAAATATGTATATTCATATAAATCTCCTTTTGGGGGACAATAAACTAGTTATTCAAGACCCATGATCTCATCTTTAAAAATCCGTTCATCCATGAGTTTCGGTTTGCCATCCATTTTTGGTACGAATCCCATATGGTCAAGAATCTGAGTCTGGATGTCAATTCCAGGTGCAACTTCAGTCAGATAAACGCCATCTTCTCGAAGTTCAAAGACAGCACGTTCTGTGATATACATAACTGGCTGGCCAACTTTATTGGCATATTTACCAGAGAAAGTGATCTGTTCTACGGTATCAATGAATTTATCAGATTTTCCTTCCTGGTCAATGATCAGTTTTCCGTCTTTTGTAGAACATTTTAAACCACCGGCAGTAAATGTTCCGCAGTAGTATACACGTTTAGCGTTCTGAGTAATATTAACGAAACCACCGCATCCTGCAATACGTGGTCCAAACTTGCTGACATTGATATTTCCATCTTTATCTGCCTGAGCAAGACCTAAGAATGCATCATCGACTCCACCACCATCATAGAAGTCAAACTGTGCAGGCTGGTCTAAGATCGCCTGAGCATTTACAGCCCCGCCAAATTGAGGTCCACCTTGAGGTACACCACCGACAGGACCAGCTTCTACTGTTAAAGTAAAGTGATCTCCGATACCTTCTTCATTTGCAACCATAGAGATATATTCAGGAATACCAATTCCAAGGTTTACAACGGTGTCAGGACGTAATTCCATCGCAGCTCGACGTCCAATGATCTTCTTAGGGGAAAGAGAAGGAGCTTCAAGGCTTCCAAGAGGAACACGAAATTCTCCAGTCATAGAACCATCATATTCACATCCGACACACTGTGTATGGTTTTCTTTGTTCTCTGTGACAACAACCGCATCTACGTAGATTCCAGGGACCTTTACAAGTTTTGGATCAACGTCTGTGACAACTTTCTCTACCTGTACGATAACTTTACCACCACAGTTTTTTGCAGCCTGTGCGATCGCAGTAGCTTCAGCAGTACAACATTCATGTTCCATTGTAATGTTTCCATATTCATCCGCATAAGTAGCACGGATCAGTGCGACATCGACATGGATCGCCTTATATAAGAGGCGTTCTTCTCCGCAGATATTAACAACTTCTACAAGATCTTCGGTTGTGATATCATTTAATTTTCCACCTTCTACACGTGGATCTGCAAATGTATAAAGACCAACATGTGTTAAAGTACCAAGTTTCTTGGCAGCAATATCACGATAAAGCTGTGATAAAGTACCCTGAGGAAGGTTATAGGCTTTGATCTTATTTTGCATGATTAGCTCACCCAGTTTAGGAGCCATATTATAGTGACCAGCAATAACCGTTGATGTCATACCCTCATGTGCAAAATGATCAGCACCACTTCCATCACGATTTCCCTGTCCAGCAGCATAAAAGTAAGTCAGATTTTTTGGGGAACCGGTTTCTAAAAATCGTTTTTCTAACGCAGAAGTTAATTCTTCTGGCAGATCACATGCTACAAAACCGTTGGTAGAGACGGTCATACCGTCTTCTACCAAGTTTGCAGCCTCAGCAGCAGTTAAAATTTTTACTTTAGCCATGGCTTTTTCCTCCCAAAATCACTCTAGAAATCTGTAAGATTTGCTTTACGTTTCTCTAAGAAAGCTGTCATACCTTCTTTTTTGTCATCAGTTGAGAATGCAAGACCAAATAAGTCTGCTTCTAATGTTAATCCGCTTGAAAGGTCTGTTTCTGTACCAGTGTTGATTGCTTCTTTTGCAAGAGAAATAGCATAGCTTCCTTTGCTCATGATCTTCTCAGCCATTGCCTTACAGGTATCAAGTAATTCAGCCTGAGGAACTACTTTGTTAGCAAGTCCGATTCTGTAAGCTTCATTAGCATCGATCATATCACATGTAAAGATCAATTCTTTTGCACGTCCTTTACCAACCAGACGAGCAAGACGCTGTGTTCCACCGAAACCAGGAAGGATACCAAGTCCTGTTTCAGGCTGTCCGAATTTTGCGTTATCAGATGCGATACGGATATCACAAGCCATAGAGATCTCACACCCACCACCTAATGCGAAACCATTGACAGCAGCGATCGTAACCTGAGGCATTGTTTCAAGTTTTAAGAAAGCTTCTTTTGCAAGCATTCCCATTTTTCTACCTTCTGCAGGTGTTGCATTTACCATTTCAGAGATATCAGCTCCAGCAACGAAAGCTTTTGCTCCAGAACCTGTTAAGATCACAACTTTGATATCTTTTCTCTCAGAAATTTCAGAGAAGCAAGCATCAAGTTCTGCTAAAGTTTCACTGTTTAGGGCGTTTAAAGATTTTGGACGGTTAATAGTAACAACGGCGATTTCGTTTTCCACTTCCATTAATAAATTGTTCATAACATATC
>OGEC01001381.1_pt1 | contig 12202 bp, 9 predicted proteins | sample 1570551 | NCBI WGS metagenome assembly OGEC01 (sample SAMEA2582127, study PRJEB24529) | metagenome | biome: Human gut stool | place: China | collected 2011 | reverse complement strand
GAAGACTGGATACTTCTCGCTGAATGGCATCTGTTCAAACATGTTCATATTCTTCCCTCCTTTTTATGTTGTTTTATTCTTTAGATTCTCTTGTGGTTTCTATAGAAAATTTCAGCACTCCTAAATTTACCCCAAAAGTCAATCTGCGCATTTTTAATGGCAGCTTATCTGCGAAGACTTCGTTCATGGCAGCTTGTATCTTACCTTCTGTTGCTTTGTCTGGTAAAATACCATGCTCCTTTGCATCTTCATTCACCTTATCTATGGTTCTTGCCAACTTGCGAAGTTGAGTGAAAGTATCAATGATGGCAATGGCGGTGGCTGTCGCCATTGGTGATTTTAATATTGTGGCAAGCATATAAAGTCCTTGCTCTGTAAATCCCTTTACTGTTGCATGAGAAAACTTCAATGTTTCGAGGTGGTCAAAATTTTTGACCACATGCTCTTTCTCGCTGTTAGTCAGTTCGATAACATATCCAGAAGGAAACTTATCTGGATTGTTTCTTATGGCTTGGTTAACCACCTTGGTTGTTACGCCATACAATTCAGCAACATCTCTGTCAAGGATAACTTGCGTATCCCTGATGATAATGATTTTACTTTCTGTTTTTACAATATCTTCTTGATGTCCCATAATTTCTTTTTTATAGCTTTTCTTCTGCAAATATACGATTTTTCCTCGTAACTTCCAAGGTTTTTGGGAAAAAATACTTGAAAAGGATGAGGAGAAAAAGAAAATAGGCGACTCCCGGATTGGAGGAGAGTCGCCTATTCTATGAGTTTTTAACCAAATCAGTAAAGTTCGACCAACTTTCAACTTTGAATCCTCTTAGATCTCTGACTGATTTCTTAAACCACTCTATTTTAGAAAGCTCCATAACAGTTTTTACAAGTGCAGTCAAATCATCATTCATCGTCATGTATGTACTGCCTTGCACCCACTCGAAACCATTCTTCTTTAGAAGCTCTTTTATTTCGTAGTAAGCCTTGTTGTAAGGTTCGCCATAGTATTTCTGTAAATCAGAAATAACCAAATCAAATGCTAGTGCGTACATACTGCCTCCTTTGCTGGCTCAAATAAGTCCTTATATCCAAAGAATATGTTCCCATCTGCGGTTTTTGCGGAGATGACAATTCCTACGAAAGGATTGTTCTCAACTTCAATCACTTCGCCCTGCGTCCAGTCTTTAGCATGTGTCAAGTCTGGAGATATTAATACTTTGTCGCCTGTTCTCATAATCATAAAAATATAAATGTTGTACTTATTCGGTGGCAAAGATACGACTTTTCCTCGTAACTTCCAAGGTTTTTGGGAAAAAATACTTGAAAAGGATGAGGAGAAAGAAAATAGGCGGCTCCCGGAATTGAGAGCCGCCTATTGGTTATACTATTTTTATTATGATGAAACAAATACTTATTCTACTTTGCAGTAGATATTGTCTTTTGTCTTTCTTGTTGGATACAACTTGACTGTGTTGCCTGCAACTGTAAGGTTGTCGCCACCTGCTGTCAGGTTGTTGAGGCTTCCACCGAGGTTGATGTCCCAACCACCATTTACGCGGAACTTCCAACCATCTGCTGTAACACCTGCATTAGTTGCCTCGAAGCAATACTCTTCAGCATTCCAAGTCATGACTGCGTCGCCATCCCAATTGTTGAAGCCACCAATCATACCCATGGTCTCAATCTTAGTGGCTGTGATAGTGCCTTCTGAAAGATTAACATCCATGTAGTAAACACCTTCGCCTGCATTTACGCCGAGGTTGCCATTGTCGACGCCGATAGCAGCTCCAGCAAAGCTTACAAATGTACCTGCACCAATAGCGGTGTCCCAGTTTCCTGGCGCACGCTGGAACTTGAACTCAAAGCCAGCAGCGTTAGGATCGGCTAAATAAACATAACCAGTGTATACGCCCTTTGCATCGTCTACGAGAGCAAGCTTCTGATCATTGGATTTCCAACCATCAGTACTACCGATGAAGTAGATGAATGGATCGTAGTTAACCTCCTCTATGGTATAAGAGTAGTCCATCATGTTGATGGTGAGCTTATACTTACCAGCCTTAGCAATCTTACCTGCCTTAGCTTCACCGTTGGTCAGTGCACCAGTCATACTGTCGTCGCCGTCAACCTTAGGTCCTACAACACCTGGAGCCCAGAGGTCATCTGCATCAATATTTTTCTTAGGAATAATCTTCCAATACTGGTCTGCCTTTGTTGTCTCGAAACTTACGGTGAAGATAGGATCATCATATACATCCTTTTCGCTGTGATTGAATGCCTTTGCAACACCCTTAGTCCAGCCATTAACGTCATCTGTAGTAAACATATCGCCTACGAGGTAGTAACCATTATCGATGAATGGAGCCTCAGGAATAGCCTTAACCTGGAATTTTTCAGATGTAGCCATCTTCACGGCTGTTGAGCCATTGCTTTGCCATGCGTCAAGAGTAGCATCGATGTCGCGCTCTTTAGGACGCTTGCCATACTTATTGGTGATGTAATTTACCAAGTCAGCTTTTGCCATGTTACCATCAGCATCAATGTCGAATGACTGACCGTCGAAATTAATCTTGAAACTAGGCGTGTAAGTATCTTTGGTAGAAGTAGGAGCAACAATGCTCGCTACTTTTACCTTATCTCCTGTAACATCTGCCAAGTTGATGACACCTTCTGGAGTTACGCTACCGTCGCCGAATGATACAGCATCCTCCTGAGGATTTGTCTGTGGGTTACCCCAATCTGTGTAGTCTTCGGTGCAAGACACCATAGACATCAGCAGGGTCATTCCCAATAATATTTTCTTAATCATAATTGTCTATACTTTAAGTGATTTACAATTTAACGATGCTGAATGCACCTGTGATGTCGTTGAATGAGATGACGTACTTGCCTTCTGCCAAGCCGAGGTTCTTGCCACCAGCCTCACACTTACCGAACATGTTGATATCGCCGTCTGCTTTGCCATAACCCCAGCTTGTATCCCAAGATCCTGCAATCTTGAACTTGAACTGTGCAGTCTCGCCAGCAGGAACTTCCATTACATAATACCAAGCGTGGTTTTCAACGCCTTCCGTGTTGTAAGGAAGCATTGGAGTATCTGCCCACTCGTTGAATGAGCCAGCAATCTGGATAGTACCATAGTTGGTTACATTACCCTCGTACTTCACCATAGTGGCTGTATTGTTGGCGGTGTTCAATGTGATTGTGTAGTAACCGTCTGCTCCTGCAAGGATATGACCACCATCGCTATTAGTTGAACCACGATAGGCGATATTGTCCTTCAACTTTCCACCGCCGTCCATACTGTAGTCCCAAACGAAGCTTGAAGGCAGAATCTTGAAACCTGCTATAGCAGATTCTGCTTTTTCGTCGAATTCGTCTGTAAGGAAGTAGTTGGTGTATTCAATCTCACCAGCACCAGTCTTCTTGTCATAAGAGAAGTTAGGCTTCAAGAACATAGGAAGCGCATCAACACCAATACTCTTGTCACCTGCCCACTTGCCACCGAACATGTTACCTACAAGATACCACATTGTTGGAACAGCATCCTTCAGTTCAATATAGTAAGGCTTTACGTTGAGCTTTACTGAGTTTGAAGCGATAGGGTTCAGGTGGCTTGTGCCCTCAAGGATGTAAGCGTTAACACGAACGTACATCTCCTGCTCAGCAGGAACATTGTCTTCTGTCCATTTAAGTATCTTTACCAATGCCTTATCTATTTCTTCAGCAGAAGCAGAAGTTTTACATAACTGTGTAGTGTGGCTAAGAACAGCGTAGTCTGGAACCTTTTCGCCACTCTCGTCTGCAGCAGCTTCATCAGTAGAAACTGTGAAGGTGTTGGTTGGAGATACCTGTACCTCGTATGTTACATTGATTGGGGCATTGTCGGCAGTGTACTTAGGCTGTGACCATGTAAGACCAAGTCCTGTAGAATGCTCCAAGTCAATAGTAGAATTTACATATTCTGGAGTATTCAACTTGAACTCCGTAGGCTGGATCAGCGTAGGGTTAGAGTCGTTGTCATCCGAACATGATGCGAATAAGCTGATGATGCCGACAAGCAGAGCACCAATTATATATTTATTCTTCATATTGCGTTTTCTTTAATAATTCTTTTATACTTTAGTTTTGAACCTCGTTATATCCGTCAATCTGTGTCAGGTTCGGGTTGGCAAGAATCTCAGAAGATGGGAGAGGATATACATTAAACTTCTTGTCGAAGGTTGTACCCTTCTCGTTACCACCCTTAAGTTCCCAATTGTATGTAGCCTGACTGCCACCAAACTGATTGAAACGAATCAAGTCGGTACGGCGGAGACCTTCGCAGTACAACTCACGGGCACGCTCATCAAGCACGTCTTCAAGAGAATATGTTTGACGTTTTTCTGCGTGGGCACGATCGCGAAGAGCATCAATCCATCCCTTAGCCTTATCAGAATTTGCGCCGTTAAGATGCATTTCTGCTTCAGCAGCGTTGAGGTAAGCCTCTGCTACACGGAAGAGGAAGAAGTCTGTATCTACTTTTTCCGTATCATGTGTAGTTCCATGGTTGGAGTAATTGTTATTCCATTTTACAATGGTGAGTCCCTGTTTGAAGGCGTCATTCTTACCCAGGTCTAATTTATGGTCTACACCCCAAATCATGGCACGGTCATCAATACCCATAGCGCGAATCTGTTCAGCAGTCTTACCTTCGAAATCCGAAGGCTTGTTGACAAATTTGGTTAAGAATGAAGGACGAACACGCATACCTGACCAGTTGGTAGCAGATGTACCTAATGTCTTACCTGTAACAGTTCTGGAATTAGCATCTATACTTGCAGCAACGAAGAAAAGTGAACCTCCGTAGCCTTGGGTCTTGTCGCCATCCTGCATCAATGGCAGAAGAGCCTCGCAGCTTGCACCATTCGAACCATTGTCGCCCATGAAGAGCATGTCGTATGGCTTGTAGCCGTTAGCCTTTGCCTCTGCAGACATATCTGTTTCGAGGAAGAGTTTATAGTCTGAATTAATTACTTTCTCTGCGTATTCAAGCGCCTTGTCCCAATGAGGATTGTTCTGACCATCATTGTTGAGGTATGTACCGGCATTGAGGTACAGACGGCTTAAGAGCAACCAGCATGTTCCTTTGTCTACACGACCATAGTCTGCTTCTGTATCTTTCTCAGGCTTTGCTGCCAATAGGTCTGGTTCTGCAGCAAGCAATTCGCTTTCTACCCAGTTAAACAAGAACTCACGACCCATCTGAAGAAGCTCTGCACGAGTGTAACTCTTGTTTGGATCATATTTAGTATTGTAGGTGTGAGCCTGACGTGGAGTCTCTGACGAAATCTTATCTGTGAATGAAGGATCGCCCCAGAAGTCAAGCATCAATAAATAGTGGTAAGCACGGATAACACGTACCTCTGCATACTTGGTCTTATCTTCTTTTGCTGCCTCGAGTCCTAAGAAATGATTCTCGAATGAGATATTAGACATCATACGATAGTACAAATACTTCAGAGTTTCATTATCTGCTTTGAACTGGTTGTAGCTAATTTCGGTGAGACCACCATCAGACCACCAACAGATTGATTCGTCAGTAGGTAACTCATTGAAGTTGTATATGTTACGTATCAAAGTGGATTTGCCGTTGTCTTGAATGTTGAAATCGGCATTACCATCATTACCTTCCATGATAAGTCCAGCATAGCACTTGCTATACAAGCCTGTTATGTTTGGATTTGCGTCACTATTTGGATCAATGTTTCCCTTGTCCAAATCATCCATACAAGAGCACAAACTTGCTGAAAACAGAAGCGCTGCAGCAGGAACGATTGTTTTGAATTTATTGAGTTTCATATTGAAATCTATTTTAAATTGTTAGAAGTTGAGGTTCAAACCGAGCAGGAATGTGCGGCAGCGTGGATATACGTTGCTGTCCTTACCTGATGTCTGTTCTGGCTCGAGACCTTTGTACTTTGTGATGGTAAACACGTTAGAGCATGAGGCGTAGATACGACCTGAGATACCCTTGTAGTTACCCATCTTAAATACATTATCAAAATTGTAGCCCAAAGTGATATTGTCACACTTCAAGAAGCTTGCATTCTGTACAAAGTAATCGGTACGAGGATAGTTGTAGGAAGTCCAACCTAAGGCTGCTATTTCCTTTGTACAATTCTCATAATATCCCTTTGGATTACAGAGAACAGATGTGTTAGCCTTGCTTTCTGCGTATCCGTTGTAGAGATAGTTTCCAAAACTTGCACGGAAGTTACTTCCAAGATCCCAGTTCTTGTATGAAATCTTGAAGCTGAAACCGCCTGTCCAAGGAGCTACGATATTCTTGTAGAAGTATCTATCGTTCTCGTCAATAGAACCATCACCATTGCGGTCTACGTAGCAACCCATGATAGGGCGTCCGTTCTCATCGTATACCTGCTGGTAAACCAAGAAAGAGTTGGCTGGCTTACCTACCTTATGATAGGTGATTGGCTGGGCTTGACCTACTGTCATTCCTGCTTCAATCATATCGCGACCGCCTGCAAGCTCAGTAATCTCGTTCTTGTTGTAGGCTGCGTTCACGCTCAATTCAACAAACCAGTCTTTGGTCTGGATAGGACGACCTGTTACAGCAACTTCAAAACCCTTATTCTCCAAGGTACCAGCATTCTTCAACAGTTTGTTGTCGAAGTTCTGGCCTGCTGGGATGGTTGTTTCACTCAGAAGGTCTGTAGTCTTGCGGTAATATGCATCAAAGTTGAGGACCAATCTCTGGTCGAACATACCGTAATCGAGACCGACGTTCCAAGTAGTGGTTGTCTCCCAAGTCAGGTCATCATTGTATGCCAATGGACGATAGAGCAATCCAGTGTTGTCGCCGCCACCGATAGGATAGAGGTGGTGATTACTTGTACTCTTCTTATAGGTAGCGGTGTAGTACTCTCTACCTGTATCCTGCTGACCGGTCTTACCCCAACCAAGTCGGAGTTTCAAGTCGCTGATAGCGTCAACTTCTTTCAGGAAACTTTCTTCTTTAACACGCCATGCGAAGGCTGCTGCAGGGAAGAAACCCCAACGGTGTCCGTCTGCAAATCGGCTAGAACCATCATAACGTGCGGTAAATGTAAGGAGGTAACGATCCAACAAAGAATAGTTGGCACGACCATACCAGCTCACGAGATAGGTCTGACCTCTCCATCTGCTAGTATCGTAAGCCTTTTCTGTACCAGCAAGAGCTTCACCCTTGTCATTCTTTCCTTCGTAGGTAGATGGATACATGGTTCTGCTCCATTTGTCTCCCCAATATTTCATGTGGCTATACTCGTAACCAGCTGTGATATCGAAGTGGTTAGCCTTGTTGAAGTCCTTGGTATATTGGGCATAGGCTGTTGCTACAACGTTATACTTCTTTTCTGTATCTTCACTTTCTCCACCATAGTAGTATGCGTAGGTAGACTGTGGATTCTTGTGATCATACTCACCACCGGTGGTATATTCACCAGCTAAGTTGACATGCAGATGCAGGTCTTCGAAACCATGAATCTTATAGTCTGCCTCTACGTTGCCCAAGAGAACATGTGCACTCTTGTTAAATCCGTAGTTCTCTACCTTTTCAACAGGGTTGGCTGGAGCATCTGAATTGCGGTCGTATGGGAAGGTTGGGTCGTATGATTTACTCTCTTGTGCCCACTGCCAATAGCCGCCCCAGTTCTTGAATTTTTCGTCACTGCTCTTAACAGGACGGGTAGGGTCCATTGTGATAGCTGCACCAACGGCATCCTGTCCACCAGGAACTGTCTTAGAGTAAGAATACTTACCATTTACATTCAGGTTGAGGTGCTTGTTGAGCAAAGAAGGACTGATGTTGAAACCTGCTGTAACACGCTTGTAGTCAGAACCCTTCAAGATACCTTCCTGACCAGTGTAACCAACGCTGACGCGGTAAGGCATTGACCATGATTTCTTATTGATGCCACCTGATAAGCTGACATTATGCTCATGGCTGACAGCTGCACGGTAAATCTCATCCTGCCAGTCGGTATCGTATGTGCCGGCAGCATAGTTAGGTGTACCATCAGCATTGTATTCCTTCCAACCTAAGCCTTGGTAGGCAGATGAACCTTCGCCATAATAGTTCTTGATGAAGTCAACGTATTCTGATGCGTTCATCACATCCAACTTCTTACCAATAGTACTTACTGAGACTGTACCATTGTAAGAAACCTGTGGCTTCTGACCGCTGCGACCCTTCTTGGTGGTAATGATGATGACACCATTGGAACCGCGGGAACCATAGATGGCTGTAGCAGAAGCATCTTTCAATACAGTGAAGCTCTCGATATCGTTAGGATTGACAAGAGAAAGAGGGTTGTTAACACCCTTTGTATCATTGTTATCCATAGGCATACCATCGATAACAATCAATGGGTTGTTGCTCGCAGTAAGAGAAGCACCACCACGAATACGGATCTGTGCACCTTCACCAGGAGCACCCGTTGCAGAGTTAACGTTTACACCGGCAATCTTACCCTGGATCATATCCTGTGCAGATGTAATGATACCATGGTTCTTCTCATCTGGCTTGAGTGCAGTAACAGAACCAGTTAAGTCGTTCTTCTTAGCTACACCATAACCGATGACAACGATTTCGTTCAAAGACTTAGAGTCATCTTCCAAGGTAATGTTCATGTTACTAGATGCCTTCACAGTCTGTGGTGTCATACCCAGATAGGTGAATGTAATCTTGGCACCTGGCGCTGCATCAACTGAGAAGTTACCATCCATGTCGGTAATGCCCACTGCCTTACCGTTAACTGTAATGGTAGCACCCATGATAGGCTCACCAGAAGCATCCTTCACATGTCCCTTAATTGCATTACTCTGCGCAAAGGAACTCACCGTCAGAAGCAGACCGCTTGCTAGGGTCAACGCTCTGAGAGGCAATTTAATTTTTACCTGCTTCATCATTTGCTTGATTTTTAAGTTTGCAACTTGCCCTCTCCTTCAAGTTTCTGAAAGCATCATGTACCTAAAAGCGTACCTAAAGAGGCTTGATTTGGTCCAAAAGGTTCACCGCCTCAACCTTCTTTCTGTTCACTATCTCGGCATATACTTGCGTGGTTATGATGTTTTGATGTCCCAACAGTTTGCTGGTGGTATAGAGGTCCACTCCCATCGTGAGCAAGGTGGTGGCAAAGGTATGACGAAAGCAATGCACAATTTAAGAAAAAGCAACGGAAAGTGAATATGAGAGAAATGAACTGCAAGTGGTTGATAATGAGCAATATTTCATAATTCTTCCAATTGGCTGCTAAGCAAAGCCGAGCAGGATATTGAGTTATTTCAGTTACTAAACCGTTAGCGGTCAGTTACCGAAACCAACACTGCTAACGAGGTGAAAAACAAATAGTTTGTCACCAGTGTTTGTTGCACTGTTCTGCACAACTTTCAATGACGGAGAATGCTTACTGATTGATTATTTTTGCAAACTAAAAAAGTAAGCAGATGAAAGTTGAAAAATTCAAGGTGCTGCTCTACCTTAAAAAGAGCGGATTGGACAAGAACGGTAAGGCTCCCATCATGGGACGCATCACCCTCAACCGAACAATGGCGCAGTTCGGTTGCAAGTTGTCATGTACGCCAAAGTTATGGAATCCACGTGAGAGCAGACTTGACGGCAAGAGCAAGGAGGCTGTGGAAGTGAACGCCAAGATTGACAAGCTGTTGCTGGCAATAAACTCAGCCTACGAGTCACTTGTGGAGCGCAAGACGGATTTTGACGCAAAGGCGATAAAGGATCTGTTTCAATGCAGTGCAGACACTCAGATGACCTTGTTGAAGCAGCTTGACGCCATCATTGCGGACATTGAGTCAAGAATCGGCATCGACTACAAGAAAGGCACGCTGCCAAACTACCAGTACACTCGCCTGACATTGGGATTGTTCGTCAAGAAGCGTTATGGAACTGACGATGTGCCATTCGGTGAGCTTGACGAGCAGTTTATCCGTGAGTACATGGACTTTTGCTTGGACGAGAGAGGTCTTGCACTTGATACAGTCCGCCACTATCTCGCCATCTTGAAGAAGACCTGCCGAATAGCTTTCAAGGTAGGACACTCCGAGCGTTATCATTTCATGCACTTCAAGCTACCTCAAAAGAAAGAGAATCCACCAAAGGCATTGACACGTGAGGACTTCCTGAAAATTCGTGACCTCGAAATACCAGAGCGAAGAAAATCGTTGGCTTTGACCCGTGACCTTTTTCTTTTCGCTTGCTATACAGGCACGGCTTATGCCGATACTGTTTCTATCACGGAAGAAAACCTCTTTCGTGATGAGGAGGGCAGCCTTTGGCTGAAATACCACAGAAAGAAGAACAAGATGCTTGCACGTGTGAAGTTACTGCCAGAGGCGCTTGCCATGTTGGAGAAATACAAAGACCCGACAAGACCTACTCTTTTACCGCCACAGGAATTTCGAGTGCTAAGAGGTAACATGAAAAGTCTCCGAGTACTATCTGGCATAAGTATGGATTTGGTCTATCATGTTGGACGGCACAGTTTCGCATCGCTCGTTACGCTCGAAGAAGGTGTTCCGATAGAGACTATCAGCAGAATGCTTGGTCACAACAACATTCAGACCACGCAAATCTATGCACGTGTCACTCCGAAAAAGCTATTTGAGGATATGGACAAGTTCATCGAAGCCAACAAGGACTTCAAGTTTGTCCTGTAATATTATCACAAAATAAGAAAGGAACATAACAATGAGAAGTACATACAAGCAGTTTTATTATATCAACCGTGGCAGAGTAAAGGCAGACGGAACCACATCTATATTTTGCCGTATCACGATTGACGGCAAAGTGTCAGCCATAGCAACAGGTCTTTACTGTGCTCCCGAAGAATGGGACACGAAAAAAGGTGAAGCCAAGAATGCAAGAGTGAACGGACAACTGCAAGCGTTCAGACTAAGAATTGACGAAGCCTACGAGCAGGCAACAAAGGAAAAGGGCATCGTTACCGCCGAGATTCTGAAGAATGTTATTGTTGATGCAAATACTATCCCGATGACATTGCTTGCCACTGGCGAGGAGGAGCGTGAACGCCTTAGGCTGCGCTCTATCCGTATTAACTCAACATCTTCTTATCGCCAATCTAAGACATCGCAGCTAAACTTGCGAGAGTTCATCGGGTTACGAGGAATGAATGACATTGCATTTGAAGATTTGACTGAGGAATTTGGCAAATCTTATAAGTTGTTCTTGATTGGCAAAGGGTATAGTGCATCCAATACGAACCATAATCTTTGTTGGCTGCAACGCTTGGTTTATATCGCTGTTGACAGAGGTCTGCTGAAATTCAATCCATTGGAAGATGTCGGATATGAAAAGAAAGGCTCACCAAAACGTAGACATATATCTAGAAATGACTTGCTGCTCATTATGGAGACTCCTATGGAGGATAAGGCTTTGGAGTTGGCACGCAGAATGTTTGTTTTCTCCAGCCTTACAGGTTTGGCTTATGTCGATTTGCGTAACCTGTATCCACACCATATCGGGATGACGGCAGACGGTAGAAAATACATCCGTGAGAAAAGAGCAAAGACCAACAACGAAGCGTTCATTCCCTTGCATCCGATAGCTGAACAAATAATGTCGCTGTACAATACAGCGGATGATAGCAAACCTGTTTTCCCTCTTTCTTCACGTGATTCCATGTGGTTTGAATTTCATTCACTCGGTGTGGCTTTGGGTATAAATGAGAACCTTACCGCACACGTTGCAAGACATACATTCGGAGTAAACATGGTTACTTCGGGCATATCAATGGAAAGCATCGCCAAGATGATGGGGCATTCCAACCTGCGAAGCACCCAGGTCTATGCCGTCATCACCGATGACAAGATATCCAAGGACATGGACAAGCTGATGCAGCGCAGAGAAACAAAAGAAACTGACCAGAATAAAAATAAGGAGGACGGGAAATGAACAGAGGAGTTATAACTATCAGCGAGAGCGGAACGGTATCCATGCCGACCGATACTGTATGGATGACCATGCAGGAGATTGCCGACATGTATAATGTATTCGGCTGCTATGTGCGCAAGGCTGTCAAGGCTGTATTCAAGGACGGCATTCTGAAAGAGCAGGGTGTACGCCGTCATGTCAGGAAGAACGACCGCATCAGCTATGATGTGTATAGCCTTGAACTCG
>OGEC01001379.1_pt1 | contig 12252 bp, 9 predicted proteins | sample 1570551 | NCBI WGS metagenome assembly OGEC01 (sample SAMEA2582127, study PRJEB24529) | metagenome | biome: Human gut stool | place: China | collected 2011 | reverse complement strand
ACCACCGGAAAGCTGATGCGGATAACGCTCACGTAAATTTGACTCCAGCCCCAGTAGCGCCATTAATTCGTCGATACGATCGTCAATCCTCGCCCGCGACCATTTTTGTAATTGCGGCACGGTAGCGATGTTTTGCGCCACGCTCCAGTGGGGGAACAGGCCAATAGATTGAATGGCATAGCCCATCCGGCGGCGCAACTCCAGTACTGGCAGCGAGCGAATTTCTTCTCCGGCAAAGCGGATCACGCCGCTGTCATGCTCCACCAGGCGGTTAATCATTTTCAGGGTGGTGGATTTGCCGGAGCCAGATGTGCCAATCAGCACCGAAAAACTCCCTTCCTGAAAATTGAGATTGAGATCGTTAACGGCTTTTTGTGCGCCGAACAGTTTGCTGACATGGCTAAATTCAATCATTACGTTTCACCTTCAGCAGTGCGATAAGCAAATCGAACAGCGCGTCGGTAAGCACCGCCAGAACAATTACCGGGATCACCCCCAGCAACACTAAATCAATGGCACTGCTTAGCAGCCCCTGGAAAACCAGCGCACCAAAACCGCCTGCACCGATTAACGCCGCAATCACCGCCATACCTACAGTTTGCACCATCACCACCCGCAGGCTGCGCAGAAATACCGGTAACGCCAGCGGTAACTGAACATGCAGGAATCGCTGCGCCCCGCTCATCCCCATCGCTCTGGCGCTCTCCAGCACATCGCGCGGGATCTGGTTCAAGCCGACTACCACGCCGCGCACCAGCGGCAGCAAGGCATAGAGCACCAGCGCAATCAGTGCGGGTGTCATTCCGGTTCCTGCTATGCCCAGCTTACCCAGCCACGGAAAGGCCGTAACCAGCGCGGCAAGCGGCGCAATCAACAGGCCAAAGAGCGCCACCGAAGGCACGGTCTGAATGACATTGAGTAGCGAAAAAATCGCCCCCTGCCGCGCAGTGGAAAAGTAGCACCAGACGCCCAGCGGCACACCAATCACTAACGCAGGCAGCACCGCACCAAACAGCAACGTCAGATGTTGTGCCAGCGCGTCATCAAACACATCCTGACGGTTGGCGTATTCTTTCATTAGCGAGAGATCGTTAAGCGCGCCGGAATACAGCAACCACAGCGGAATGATGGCAATCTGCATATGCAACAACCAGCGCCACAGCGGATGCGTGGAGATTCGTCGGATGGCATCGCTACAGGCAAGCAATGCCAGCGCCGCAGCCAGCCAGAAACCACTGCCGAGGCTGGTACGCGCCAGCGCACTGCCATTTTGCGCCAGTTGGGTCGCCGCTTTTCCCGCTCCCCACACCAGCAATACGAAGACGAGTTGCGCCAGGATGAGTGCAAAAATGCTGCCTTTTTTAGCGGGAATAAAACAGGCTGTCAGCCAGGCGCAACATACGCCCACCAGCATCCAGATCGTTTGCGGCCACAGCTGCCAGAGATGACGCCCCTCACCCGAAACTAAACGATTAGGCGCGTAACTGATAAACGGCAGCGCCGCTGCGATTGCCGTCAGCAACAGCAGCAGCGCCAGAACAGGATTAATACGTAGATAAGTCACGGGAAATTACTTCGTCCACCCTTTTTGTTTCAGGTAGTCGGCAGCCACTTTTTTGGCATCCAGTCCTTCAACTGCAATGCTGGCATTCAGTTGCTGCAATGTTTTTTCATCGAGGCTGGCGAAGACTGGCTGTAGCCACTGTGCCATTTGCGGATACTCCTTCAACACCGATTCACGAACCACTGGTGCAGGCGCGTAGATAGGTTGCACGCCTTGCGGATCGCTTAAGGTTTGCAACCCCAGTGCCGCGACCGGACCGTCAGTGCCGTAAGCCATTGCGGCATTAACGCCAGAAGTTTGCTGGGCAGCGGCTTTAATCGTCACCGCCGTGTCGCCACCAGCCAGTGACAGTAACTGATCCTGATCGAGTTTAAAGTCGTAGGCTTTTTCAAACGCGGGTAACGCATCGGCGCGTTCGATAAACTCTGCCGAGGCTGCCAGTTTGAAGGTGCCGCCCTCTTTCAGATAACGACTCAGGTCAGCAAGCGAAGTGAGTTTGTTTTTCTCTACCACATCCTGACGCACGGCGATGGTCCAGGTGTTATTTGCAGGCGCGGGCGTCAGCCAGATTAACTTGTTTTGCTCTGCATCGAGTTTTTTGACTTTCTCATAGCCTTGCTGCGCGTTTTTCCATGCCGTATCGTTTTCATCTTTAAAGAAAAACGCGCCATTGCCAGTATATTCCGGATAGATATCCAGCTCACCAGAAGTGATCGCCCCGCGCACTACGGGAGTCGTTCCCAATTGCACTTTATTTACCGTAGGAACGCCGTGACTTTCCAGCACCTGCAAAATGATATTGCCGAGCAGCGCGCCTTCGGTATCGATTTTTGAACCGACTTTAACGGGGGAAGCCGCCTGTAGCGGCAGGCTCACGGCTGCCAACAAAACCAGTGAACCTGCCCAGACCTTTGAGAGTGGCATGATGCTTTCCTCATTCTTTTACTGTTGTTTTCAGCGAATTAAGAGAAAAGCATAGTTGATAATGGCGGGGTTAGCCTGAGCGGAAGGATTCAGTTGCAGAATCAGATAAATACTTAAAGGGCATATTTTGCCCGGCGTTTCTTGCCGGATGCGGCGTAAACGCCTTATCCGGCCTACAAACAGCGAAAATTCAAGAGGTTAAAAACCCCTGTAGGCCTGATAAGCGCAACGCATCAGGCAAAGGGCGCAAACATCGCGCCCTGACTAAAGTATTACAGCAATTCAAACTCGCCTTTCTTAACGCGTGCGGAATCAGTGCCGATAAAGACATTGAACTTGCCAGGCTCGGCATCATATTTCATCTGTTGATTCCAGAACTTCAGCGCCTCGATATCAATCGGGAAGCTGACGGTCTGGGTTTCGCCCGGTTTCAGGGTGATTTTCTCAAAGCCTTTCAGCTGTTTTACCGGGCGACTCATGGAAGCCGTCACATCCTGCAGGTACATCTGAACTACCGTCGCCCCTTCGCGCTTACCGGTGTTCGTCACCTGCACGCTGGCGGTCACTTTGCCGTCACGCTTCATGGTCGGCGCAGAAAGTTTCACATCAGAGACGGTGAAAGTGGTATAGCTCAGACCATAGCCGAACGGATAAAGCGCCCCGTTAGCTTCATCAAAATAACGCGAAGTGTATTTGTTCGGCTTGTCGGCATTATACGGGCGACCGGTATTCAGATGACTGTAGTACACCGGGATCTGCCCGACAGAACGCGGGAAGGACATCGGCAGCTTGCCGGACGGGTTGTAATCGCCAAACAATACATCGGCAATTGCATTACCGCCTTCAGTCCCCGCAAACCAGGTTTCCAGAATCGCATCCGCCTGCTGATCTTCTTTCACCAGCGCCAGCGGACGCCCGTTCATCAGCACCAGCACCAGCGGTTTACCGGTGGCTTTCAGCGCCGCAATCAAGTCACGTTGGCTTTGCGGAATAGTGATATCGGTACGGCTGGAGGCCTCGTGCGCCATCCCCTGAGCTTCACCGACCACAGCCACCACCACATCAGATTGCTTCGCGGTTTGCACCGCTTCATCAATCATCTCTTGCGGCGAGCGCGGGTCGACTTTGACCGCCTCTTCATACTGATTCAGGAAATCGATAATGCCTTTGTCACTGGTGCCGTTCGCCCCTTTGGCGTACAACACTTTACCGTTTTCACCGACGGCATTTTTAATCCCGGTCAGTACGGTCACGGATTGATCGGCAACACCGGCTGCGTACCAGCTGCCCATCACGTCACGTTTGCTGTCCGCCAATGGCCCAACCACCGCAATGGTGGCTGATTTTTTCAGCGGTAACGTTTCGAGACGGTTTTTCAGCAACACCAGGCTTTCGCGTGCCACTTCACGCGCTTCTTTGCGGTGCAGGCGGCTTTCGGCATTGGTATCCACCGGGGCAGACTCTTTCGGACCGAGATGGCTGTACGGGTCGTTAAACAACCCCATATCATATTTAACGTTCAGTACATGACGGGCAGCGTCATCCAGCTCTTCCATCGTCACTTTGCCGGATTTGATCAACCCAGGCAGATACTTCGAGTAATACTCGTCGCTCATACTCATGTTGATGCCGGATTTCAGCGCCACGCGCACCGCATCTTCCGGGTCTGCCGCTGTGCCATGTTTAATCAGCTCTTTGATTGCGCCGTGATCGGAAACGGTGATGCCTTTAAAGCCCCACTGGTCGCGCAGGACATCTTTCAGCAGCCAGGAATCGGAGGTGGCTGGCGTGCCGTTCAGCGAGTTCAGCGCCACCATCACCGCGCCGCTGCCTGCGTCCAGCCCCGCTTTGTACGGCGGCATATAATCATTAAACAGGCGCTGCGGACTCATATCGACGGTGTTGTACTCTTTACCGCCTTCTACCGCGCCGTAAGCGGCAAAGTGTTTGACGCTGGTCATCACCGAGTAGCGATCTGCCGGACTTTTACCCTGCATCGCTTGCACCATGGTTTTACCCATTATTGAGGTGAGATACGTATCTTCGCCAAAACCTTCGGAAGCACGTCCCCAGCGCGGATCGCGCGAGACATCGACCATCGGTGCCCAGGTCATATTCAGGCCATCATCTGCCGCTTCATAAGCAGAGACACGCCCGACTGTTTTCACTGCATCGAGGTTAAAAGACGAGGCCAGACCGAGACTAATCGGGAACACCGTGCGCTGACCGTGCAGCACGTCGTAAGCAAAGAAAAGAGGAATTTTCAGGCGGCTTAATTCCATCACCTGATCCTGCATGGCGCGGATATCCTGACGGGTTACGGTGTTGAAAATCGCCCCAACCTGACCGTCTTTGATCATCTCGCGGATCGCCTCTTTCGGGTTATCCGGGCCGACGCTGATTAAGCGCAGCTGACCAATTTTCTCATCAACTGTCATTTTCTTAAGCAGTTCGGTGACGAACGCATCCCGCGCTTCGGGCGTTAATGGATGGTTGCCGAATAAATCATCCGCCAGTGCTGGCTGCAGGGCCAGACTCACCGCGATTCCTACTGAACATAGCCATTTCATATGGATTTTTCTTCCTTTGTTGCCCGACGTGGCAGCGAAAATGGTGCAAAAACCGTAGTTTGCCATAAGCATGATGGAGAGAGAAAAAGAATGCTCAGTTTATTGTCTGAATTTTCAAAATATTCACTCGCTGAATTGTCATACAAGGCGCTATTCTAGTTTGTGATATTTTTTCGCCACCACAAGGAGTGGAAAATGTCTTCCATGACAACAACTGATAATAAAGCCTTTTTGAATGAACTTGCCCGTCTGGTCGGTCATTCACACCTGCTCACCGATCCCGCAAAAACGGCCCGCTATCGCAAGGGCTTCCGTTCTGGTCAGGGCGACGCGCTGGCTGTCGTTTTCCCTGGCTCACTACTGGAATTGTGGCGGGTGCTGAAAGCCTGCGTCACCGCCGACAAAATTATTCTGATGCAGGCCGCCAATACAGGTCTGACCGAAGGCTCGACGCCAAACGGTAACGACTATGATCGCGATATCGTGATCATCAGCACCCTGCGTCTCGATAAGTTGCACGTTCTCGGCAAGGGCGAACAAGTGCTGGCCTATCCGGGCACCACGCTTTATTCGCTGGAAAAAGCACTCAAACCGCTGGGACGCGAACCGCACTCGGTGATTGGATCATCGTGTATAGGCGCATCGGTCATCGGCGGTATTTGTAACAACTCCGGCGGCTCGCTGGTGCAGCGTGGCCCGGCGTATACCGAAATGTCGTTATTCGCGCGTATAAATGAAGACGGCAAACTGACGCTGGTGAACCATCTCGGGATTGATCTGGGCGAAACGCCGGAGCAGATCCTTAGCAAGCTGGATGACGATCGCATCAAAGATGACGATGTGCGTCACGATGGCCGTCACGCCCACGATTATGACTATGTCCACCGCGTTCGTGATATTGAAGCCGACACGCCCGCACGTTATAACGCCGATCCGGATCGGTTATTTGAATCTTCTGGTTGCGCCGGGAAGCTGGCCGTCTTTGCGGTACGTCTTGATACCTTCGAAGCGGAAAAAAATCAGCAGGTGTTTTATATCGGCACCAACCAGCCGGAAGTACTGACCGAAATCCGCCGTCATATTCTGGCTAATTTCGAAAATCTGCCGGTTGCCGGGGAATATATGCACCGGGATATCTACGATATTGCGGAAAAATACGGCAAAGACACCTTCCTGATGATTGATAAGTTAGGCACCGACAAGATGCCATTCTTCTTTAATCTCAAGGGGCGCACCGATGCGATGCTGGAGAAAGTGAAATTCTTCCGTCCCCATTTTACCGACCGTGCGATGCAAAAATTCGGTCACCTGTTCCCCAGCCATTTACCGCCGCGCATGAAAAACTGGCGCGATAAATACGAACATCATCTGCTGTTAAAAATGGCGGGCGATGGCGTCGGTGAAGCCAAATCGTGGCTGGTGGATTATTTCAAACAGGCCGAAGGCGATTTCTTTGTCTGTACGCCGGAGGAAGGTAGCAAAGCGTTTTTACACCGTTTCGCCGCTGCGGGCGCAGCAATTCGTTATCAGGCGGTGCATTCCGATGAAGTCGAAGACATTCTGGCACTGGATATCGCTCTGCGGCGTAACGACACCGAGTGGTATGAGCATTTACCGCCGGAGATCGACAACCAACTGGTGCACAAGCTCTATTACGGCCATTTTATGTGCTATGTCTTCCATCAGGATTACATCGTTAAAAAAGGCGTGGATGTGCATGCGTTGAAAGAACAGATGCTGGAACTGCTGCAGCAGCGTGGCGCGCAATACCCTGCCGAGCATAACGTCGGTCATTTGTATAAAGCACCGGAGACGTTGCAGAAGTTCTATCGCGAGAACGATCCGACCAACAGTATGAATCCGGGGATCGGTAAAACCAGTAAGCGGAAAAACTGGCAGGAAGTGGAGTAAAAATTACGGATGGCAGAGTATCGCCATCCGTACTTCACTTAATCGTTCTGCGCCGTCTGCCCCGCCGCCGCCATCTGGGCGGCTTTTTGTTTTTTATAGCTCAACGCTGCTGCCGGAACAGGCATCACTTTACCGGTCTCAATCCAGGTACGCAGGCGGCTGGCATCGGCAAAATGGGTATATTTGCCAAACGCGTCCATTACTACCAGCGCCACCGGTTTATTATTGATAACCGTACGCATCACCAGACAATGGCCCGCCGCATTGGTAAAGCCGGTTTTGGTTAACTGAATATTCCAGTTATCGCGATACACCAGATGGTTAGTATTGCGGAACGGCAGCGTATACGTCGGGTTAGAGAAGGTTGCCATATCTTCCCGGGTGGTACTTAACTGCCCGATCAACGGATATTGTTTGCTGGCAATGAGCAGTTTGGTTAAGTCACGGGCAGTTGAAACGTTATGCACCGACAATCCGGTAGGTTCAACAAAGCGCGTGTTGTTCATTCCGAGCGATTTCGCTTTCGCATTCATTGCCTTAATAAAGGCTTTGTAACCACCGGGATAATGGTGCGCAAGGCTTGCCGCCGCGCGGTTTTCTGAAGACATCAGCGCCAGCAACAGCATATCTTTACGGCTGATTTCGCTGTTCAGTCGTACGCGCGAATAGACCCCTTTCATCTCCGGCGTCTGGCTGATATCCACTTTTAGTTTTTCATCCAGCGGCAGTCGTGCATCCAGCACAACCATCGCGGTCATTAATTTGCTGATAGACGCAATCGGACGCACCAGATCCGGGTGGTTCGAATAGATCACTTTGTTGGTATTCAGATCAACAATCATCGCGCTACCGGAGGCAATTTCCGGCTGTGAAGCGGTGGTAGCGGCTGCCGTTTTCGCAACGGCCTGCGGTGCCAAAGGCACAGCCAGCATCAGGGCCAGGCTAAATAAAGAAACTCGAAATTTCGGCATGATGAGCATTCAGATAGTGGTTCACGCGCACGGGTTGCGCACCGCCGGAGTAAGGATTTACTGAGGCTAGCGACGCCATCATAACGAGCAAAAAGTGCGATCGTCAAAGGAGAATCGTGAGGAAATGCTGCATTGCTGACATTTACGCCAGCAATGCAACTCAAAAGAACTTTCTAGAACAAACGATAACCGTAGCCCCATAGTATAACGGTAAGGGCGAGCAGCACTTCCAGCACCAGCACGCCTATCGCCAGCGTCGAACTGGAGAAGCTAAGTCCTTCCTCTTTGTTGATATTCAGGAAGCTCGGAATACCGAGATACAGCAGGTAGCCGGTGTAAAACAGCGCCACCGTGCCGACCAGCGCACACAACCAGACCAGCGGGTAAAGCGCCACCAGACCGCTTAAAAACAGCGGAGTTGCAACGTAGCCCGCGAAGACCATGCAGTGCGCAAGTGACGGACGCTGCGGGTAATTGCGCGCCATCCACCAGATGACCCGCCCCATCACCGCGACCCCAGCCAGCATAACGCCATAAAACAAGACAGCCAGCGCCAGTCCGGTAAACCAGGATAACTTCAGGATAGTGCCATCGCCAAAATTCCAGCCAATCTGTGTAGTGCCAATGAAGGCGCAAATCACCGGAATCGCCGCCATCAGCAAAACGTGGTGGGTGTAGTGATGAGAAATCGTTTCGTTTTCGCGATTAATCACCTGCATTTCACGATCGGGATGGGAAAACAGTCCCCAGACATGGCTCATACCGCCCCCTTGTTGTGAGTTCATGAACCTGACAGTTCAAGTATAAGTCAGCTTGTGATTATTTTTTGTTCGCTCATGTAATTTGCACCGTCTGATGTACGTCCTTTTTCAGCGTGAATGATTCACAGGGTGTATGCTTACAGGCAAGCAAAGGGAGACAGACTGTCCTATGGATCTCAATACACTCATCTCACAATATGGTTATGCCGCGCTGGTTATCGGTAGCCTGGCGGAAGGTGAAACCGTGACTTTGCTGGGAGGCGTTGCGGCACATCAGGGGCTATTAAAGTTCCCGCTGGTGGTACTTTCTGTGGCGCTTGGCGGCATGATTGGCGACCAGGTGCTTTATCTGTGCGGGCGGCGGTTTGGCGGCAAGCTGTTACGCCGTTTCTCGAAACATCAGGATAAAATTGAGCGGGCGCAGAAACTTATCCAACGCCATCCGTATCTGTTTGTCATTGGTACGCGTTTTATGTATGGCTTTCGGGTCATTGGCCCGACGCTGATTGGTGCCAGCCAGCTGCCGCCGAAAATCTTTCTGCCGCTGAATATTCTCGGCGCATTTGCCTGGGCGCTGATTTTTACCACTATCGGTTACGCTGGTGGGCAGGTGATTGCGCCGTGGTTGCACAATCTCGACCAGCATTTGAAGCACTGGGTCTGGTTGATTCTGGTCGTGGTTCTGGTGGTAGGCGTGCGCTGGTGGCTGAAACGGCGCGGGAAGAAAAAGCCGGATCATCAGGCGTAAAGCAGTTGCCACAGATAAGCATTCACGCCACATCCGGCACCGGATGTTCCATGCCTGATGCGACGCTGGCGTGTCTTATCTGGCCTAACCCATTGAAATAACCACGCGCCTCACTGCGCTATTCTGGGTTGAACTGCGGATTCGCCAACATAAAGCCGCCATCCACTATCAACGACTGCCCGGTGGTGTAATTTGCGCCCTCCGAACAAAGCCATACCACCAGGCTGGCAATCTCATGCGTTGTGCCAAAACGTCGCAAGGGAATCGAAGGCTCCGCGTCAGGCTTCACGTCGCCGCCATCCATGCCGTTCATTGGCGTGGCGATCGCCCCAGGTGCGACTGCGTTCACCAAAATTTTATGCCTGACCAACTCCAGCGCCATTGCTTTGGTTAACCCGCCGAGCGCATGTTTAGCGGCTGTGTAGGCGCTGGCATCCGGCAGCGGCGTATGTTCATGTACCGATGTAATGTTGATGATGCGACCGCCCTGCCCTTGCTTCACCATCTGGCGGGCAGCAATTTGCGAGCATAAAAATGCACCATCGACATCAACGGTAAAAATCTTGCGCCACTCATCGAAAGCCATATCAAGAAACGGCGCTTTGGTCATTGCGCCCGCATTATTCACCAGCACATCGATGCGCCCCAGTCGATGAATGAGTTTCTCCAGCGCCTGCGCACCTTCTGGCAGATTACCGAGATCCAGCTGCACGATCTCCGCACGTACGCCGTGGCTAACCACCTCACGCGCAGTATCTTTTGCCCCTTCTTCATCTGAGTGCCAGGTAATACCAATATCAAACCCCTGCTGCGCCAGTAATAACGCGCACTCTTTGCCGATCCCCGAATCGGAGGCGGTAATTATCGCGACCTGTGCCATCGAGTTCTCCACTTAACGCTGAATAAATGTTAAGTATAGAAGGAGCATATCATCAGCGTTTGTAACCCCCGCCCAGCGCACCGGTGAGTTGAATGGAGGCATCCAGCCACTGCCCTTGCAATAACAAGCCATTGGCCCGCTCACGCAGCGCGGGGATTCTGGCTTCGCTGACGCGGGAACCAGCAATGATGCCCGCGTTAAAGCGCGCCTGCGCAAGACCTACCACACGCAAGGCATCGTGCTCAATTTGCGCCTGATGCTGGTTTTTCTCCGCCAGTGTCTGAACCTGGCTGGCCGCCCGCGCCACGTCATTCACCGCTTCAACCACCGCTTTGTTGTAGCTGGCGATAGACAAGTTGCTTTCGGCTTTTGCGATATCGAGGTTGGCGTTAAGACGACCACTATCGAAAATGGGTAGCGTCAGGCCTGCCGTAACGCCCATTTGCTGCGCGGAATGACGGAACAGATCGCTTAAGTGCAACGCATCCTGTTGCAGGAAGGCCATCAGGTTGATGTCAGGATAAAATGCCGCTTTTGCCGCATCAATGGTGCTTAGCGATGACTCAACGTACCAGTGCGCCGCCTGCAAATCTGCCCGCCGCGCCAGTAAGGAGTACCCCAGTTCATCAGGAAGCTGGCTTGCCACTTTCGGCAACGCGACCGGATTAAGCTTCAATGCCTTTGTCTGGTGATTTGTAAGTGCGCTTAACCGTGCCTCAATAATTTTCATTTTCCCCGCGACATCGTTGAGCTGCTGCCGGGTTTTGCTGGCATTAATATCGGTTTCCACACCTTCAACTGAAGAAGTAATCCCGTTCTGATATAGCTGGCGATCGGTGGCGATAATGGTGTTCTGCTCTTTTTCGATTTGCTGCAAGACCGTGTTTAACGCCGCCTGGGTTTGCCACTCCCAGTACAGGCGGGCTACGCTGCCAGCCAGCAATTGGCGGGTTTGCTCGCGTTCCGCCACCCGTGCTTTAACCGTACCCAGGCGAGCAGTTACCTCCGCCCGATTCTTTCCCCAGATATCGAGATGCCAGCCCGCCGTTAAGCCAAAAGTACCGTTGGTGTACCACGGACCGGTCGTACCTGCGGCAGGATCGTTCAAAGCAAACGGCCCCATTAACCCTTCTGCCGACATTTTTTGCCGCTCCATATCCGCAGAAAAGTCGAGCTGTGGACCATCCTGAGTGGCAACTGCCTTCGCCTGGGCTTCAGCCAGCTGAATGCGCTGTTCAGCCACCTGCATATCCGGTGCGTTCTGTAGTGCGTTATTAATTAATGAGGTGAGTTGATTATCGTGATACTCCAGCCACCATTGGCTGTCTGGCCAACCATTTTTCAGCGCCGTGGGTAATGCGGTGTCAACTTGCACAGCGAGCGTGTGCTGGCTTAACGCCTGGCGGGTTTCATGCATAGGCGCACACCCGGCTAGCATCAGTAACAGCGGAAAACAGGCGATGGCTGGATAAAAAGAATCACGATTCATGGGGGAATAATCAGGTAAGAAAAGGTGCGCGGAGATTACCGTGTGTTGCGATATATTTTTTAGTTTCGCGTGGCAATACATCAGTGGCAATAAAACGACATATCCAGAAAAATATACACTAAGCGAATGATATCTTCCGATTTATCTTAATCGTTTATGAATAGCGGCAAAGGGCTTCGTTTTTTCCTATACTTATTCAGCACTCACAAATAAAGGAACGCCAATGAAAATTATACTCTGGGCTGTATTGATTATTTTCCTGATTGGGCTACTGGTGGTGACTGGCGTATTTAAGATGATATTTTAAAAATCAGATATGGCATATAAGTTGTCAGGTCAGTAACTCGATATTTTGTGTACTTGATTTGCAAACAGCTCCGGTGTTGGTGGCGTCAAAATCGCTGAAGCGTTCCCCGAAGGCCGGGGCAGCCCAC
>OGEC01001366.1_pt1 | contig 12321 bp, 12 predicted proteins | sample 1570551 | NCBI WGS metagenome assembly OGEC01 (sample SAMEA2582127, study PRJEB24529) | metagenome | biome: Human gut stool | place: China | collected 2011 | reverse complement strand
AAAAGATTCCCAATTGGATCGGGTAGCTGAACTAATCGATCAAGCGGACCGAGTCTATTTCTTCGGGATTGGTAGTTCCGGTTTAGTCGCTCGAGAAATGAAATTGCGCTTTATGCGACTAGGCGTCGTTTGTGAAGCCCTGACTGATCAAGAGGGCTTTGCTTGGACGACCAGTATTCTCGATTCCTCTTGTTTAGTCATCGGTTTCTCATTGTCAGGAGGCACCAACTCCATTACAGACAGTCTTCTGAATGCCAAAGAAAAAGGGGCTAAAACGGTTCTTGTGACCACTAACCCCGCTGCTATCCATCAAGGATTCACAGAAGTGTTACCAGCCGCACCCCTTCCTAGTAGTACCTATATCGATCGTATCTCTGCGATTTTACCACTCCTCATCGTGGTCGATTTAATCTATGCCCATTTCCTTAATAAAAGCCGAGAACAAAAGGAAATTGTCTTTAATAGCTACTGGGAAAACAAAAAGCTCTCTAGTCAACGTTCTCGAAAATCATAATATAGTCTCCCTATTTAAAAAGCATGAAAGATAAGGTTTTCTTCGTCTTTCATGCTTTTTGTGATGAAGCAAAAACAAGTCGTCAGTGCGACTTGTTTTATGTTCCATGTTTTTGTCTAAAGTGGTAGTAGGCCCCCAACATACCCGCGGCATTTTGATGGTGAGCAAATTCTAAACGGATCTTATCTGCTAGGCTAGGAACCAGTTCCGCACACAGAGCTTGATAGATTTTTGGTTTGAGGATGGCTTCCTGAGCCATAATTCCCCCTCCAAGAACGATGACTTCCGGATTGACCACATAGGCGATATTCGCTAATCCTTTTCCAAGATAGGTCACCATCCGATCAATTCCAGCCATACAGATTTTATCCCCTTCAGTTGCCTGCTTGAAGATCCGGCGACCATTCCACTGTTCCACAGGATCACCATGATGTTCTGCCACATACTCGACTAAAGCCGTTGTTGAAGCCAGATCCTGAAAGGCACCGTCTGGCAAATGAAGATAGCCAACCTCACAGGCTGAATTGCTAAAGCCATGAAAAACCTGACCATCCAGTAAGAGACAACCACCGATCCCTGTTCCAATCGTCAAGCAAACAGCATTGTTCGAGCCTTTTGCATGACCTGTTGTGAATTCTGCAAGCCCGGCACAGTTAACATCATTTTCAATCTCGCAAGGGATCTGAAAAGCCTCTTCAATTTCCTTTTTGAACTGAGTTCCAGCATAGTTGGGAATTTGTGGCCCAGCATAAAAGATTTCTCCCTTATCAGGATCCACCATCCCGGCCGAAGAAATCGCAACCCCTGCCAAGGCATGCTTCTTCAAATAACGGGCTACAATTTCCTTTGTTGTTTTAAGTATATGAGGTCCTCCTTTTTGGGCCTCCGTTGGCATTTCATGGGTCTCTAGGAGTTGCCCTTTTGCATCGGCTAGACCATACTTGATACTGGTCCCTCCGATATCAATTACAACATATGGATTCATCTAGACCTCCTTTGATCAAAGGAATCTGTCTTTTGTGTCCTGAATGAGTTGAGCAGCACGTTGAATCACTTCTTGATCCGCTTCTACTACTGGCGTCAAAGGGGAGCGAACAGATCCCAAGTCCAAACCTTCATTAATGCGCAAAACCGCTTTGATGACCGCATACATATTGCCATGAGCAGATGTCAAGACTCCGATAATGTCATTGATGGCAAACTGCAAGGCACGCGCAGTCTCTAAGTCTTTCTCAGCAATCAGCTGATTGAGCTTCAAGAAGAGTTCTGGCATCGCACCATAGGTACCACCGATCCCAGCATGTGCTCCCATGAGACGGCCACCTAAGAATTGTTCATCCGGACCATTAAAGACGATATGGTTATCGCCTCCTAAAGAAGCAAAAGTTTGAATGTCCTGAACAGGCATCGAAGAATTTTTCACCCCAATCACCCGTGGATTTTTCAACATTTCCTTGTAAAGACTCGGTGCCAAAGCTACCCCAGCCAATTGCGGGATATTGTAGATGACAAAGTCTGTATGGGGTGCTGCTGCACTGATTTCATTCCAGTAGTGGGCCACACTGTATTCTGGCAAGCGGAAATAGATCGGCGGAATGGCCGCAATGGCATCCACTCCTAGTTCTTCTGCATGTCGTGCCAATTCCACGCTATCCTTGGTGTTGTTGCAGGCTACGTGAGCAATGATGGTCAATTTTCCTTTAGCTACTGCCATGACTTCTTCCAAGACCAGCTTGCGATCGGCCACGCTCTGGTAGATACATTCGCCAGAGGATCCGTTGACATACAAGCCCTGCACACCTTTCGCGATAAAATATTCTACCAGCGCACGTACCCGCTCCGGGCTAATTTCCCCTTGGTCATCATAGCAGGCATAAAAAGCGGGGATGACTCCTTCATATTTTTTTAAATCTGACATGTTTTCTCCTTTTGTCACTAATGAATTCATTTTATTCTTGGTAGTGGGCGAAAATCTTTTCCATTAATCCAACTTGTGCAAAAGCCAAGCTTGAAAAACCGAACAAGAAAAAGATCATGAGTCCCAATAGGAAAGCTAAGACTGAGCTTGCAAGAGCCATACATAGAAGTAAGAGAGCACTTCCCATGACAAAGAACCAAGGAAAATGCAAGCCTGTCACAATCATGGCTTTTTGCAAACACTCTTTCCAATCCAATTGGTAACGGGCTGCAATTGGATAGGCCGCTAGCATGACCAGAACTAGGAAGATAAAGAGCCCTAGACACACAGCTTTTAACACCTGCATCGGCAAGGCTGTCTGGCTCCAAAAGAGCAACAAGTCAAAGAGACAAATACCTGCAATAAGCAGTTCCAGACTTCCTAGTTGCAAGCCTATCTTCCAATTTTCGTGAAAGGCGTTGATGTAGGTCCGAATGACTGGTAGGCGACGTTGGTGTTTGATGGCAAAAACCGTTTGATACAAACTAATTTTCGCAATTCCAATCGTGAGAACTGGTAAACAACTTAGCACAAATAAAAGATTAACGGTTACCAAGTCGAGCACCTTCTCACTGATGCGCATCACTACATTGTCCGTGTTAAAGACGGTTTTGATCAATCCTGCCCCCTTAGATGACATAGGCACTCCTTTCTAACGTGTTCAATCGATCGCAATTTTAAATAGATACTTTTTCACAATATCTTCTTGCCCTGCATAGCCATTGGGCTGGTGAGGCTCACCTGGAAAGAAAATCGCAAAATTATGATAGCCTAGATGAAGCGGATAAGACTCCTGACAATGGACAAAACCGATGTCCGATGCTTCATCAAATGCGATAGCCTCACCTGTCACACGGGATCCATAACTCGAAAACTCATGCCCTTCTACTAATAAATGCAAATCGGCATATTTTTTGTGGTGTTCAAAGCGATCATTTTCTTCTTTATTGAGGGTATTTTCTTGAACGACGAGAAAGACCTTATCCCCATCAATATCGTATTTCCCCAATTCAAAAGAATCCTTCCGATGCTCATAGAGAAAATCAATGGCCTGATCTAGATTGGGGTGGATCCCTTTGTAAAAGGTGATGTTTTTTAAATCATCAAATATCATATTCTCATCCTTTCGATACTTTTCAGCCTAGAAAAAGCATCTGTACACAACTATCGTTTGTCCAAGTGGACAACTTATCCTTTGACCGCTCCCATGGTAATCCCTTGTGTAAAGGATTTTTGGAAAACAAGGAAGACCGTAACGATTGGCACCGCAGCTAGGGCTGCTCCAGCCATGATCAAGCCATAGTTGGTAGCCATTTCAGCCTGCATGGTTGCTACCCCTAAAGAAATGGTCAAGTTCTGCCGAGAGGTCAGCATCACCAATTGCATAAAGTAGTCGTTCCAGGTATTGATGAAGGTAAAGATGGCAAGGGCCGCAAATCCTGGCTTCACAATTGGGAAAGCAACGCTCCAGAAAGTCCGCAATTCTCCACAACCATCGATCTTAGCAGATTCTAAGAGTTCTGTTGGGATGTTTTCACTAAATTGCTTCATCAAGAAGACACCGAAGGGCCATCCAACCAATGGTAGAATAACCGCTGCTAGAGTATCGTGGATTCCCATAAAGTTGATAATCCGTACCAATGGAACCAAGACAACTTGCTTCGGAAGGGCCATGGCTGCGATAAAGGTAGCAAAGAGAATTCGTTGCCCATAGAAGCGTTTCTTCGCCAAGACATAGCCAGCTAAGGACGAGGTCATACACACCAAAAGCATGGTTGCAAGGGAGATGAAGACACTATTCCACAACCATTGTAGGGCTGGGTTTTGCACCATCAACTGTTGGAAGTTTTCCATAGTTGGTGTCTTTGGCCACCATTGAGGTGGGATCATAATCGTATCTGGTTGAGACTTAAAGGCCCCTGTCAAAATCCAATAAAATGGGAAAATGAACAAAATTGTTAAAAGGAGCAAAATGATCGTTGAAATCACTGTAAAGGCAGTGATGGGTTTCTTTTGTGTTGGTTTCATCTGAGGCTCCTTTCTTTAGTATTCTACGTCGTTTCCGAGGATCTTGAATTGCGCAAAACTGATAATGGCAATCATCACCGCAAGGAAGACACCCATGGTATTGGCATAACCGTATTCAGAGAGCTTAAAGGCTTTTTCGTAAAGGTAGTACATAAGGGTACTCGTTGAGTAGTTCGGACCACCGGATGTCAACAATTGGATCAAGGCGAAACATTGGAAAGAGTTAATGGTCGTAATGATCGCAATATAAAGGGTTGTTGGCAATAAGCTTGGCCATTTGATTTTCCAGAAAACTTGGAATTCTGTTGCACCATCCACACGCGCGGCTTCTACAAGTGAATTGTCAATATTTCCCATGGCCGCAATGTAGAGGATGATTGGTTGACCAACTGAAGTGGTCAACAAAATAATGATGATAGCCATCAAAGCCCAGTGTTTGTCCCCCAACCAAGAAATGTTTTGGTTGATGACATGTCCAGATTTCAATACAAAGTTCAAAATCCCTGATAGCGGATCATAGATCCATTTCCACACAACCGTTACCGCTACACTCCCTGTAACAACAGGAAGGAAGAAGACGAAACGGTAGAAGGAACGCGCAATGGCATTTTGATGGTAGGTCTGAGAAGCCACAAACAAGGAGAACAATACGACAATCGGAACCGAGCCGATAACGATAATGACGGTATTGATCAAGGACTTCACAAAGACCTTATCCGCAAACATGCGGGAATAATTTTCTAAACCGACAAACTTGAAGGATGTCATAGAATAGTTGAAGAAACTTGTCACAAAGCCCATAATCATGGGTGCTAGGACAAAGACCGTAAAGAAGATTAAAATGGGTGCTAGGAATGCGTAGGAAACGAGTGTCTCCCTCATTCGGATTTTGTTTACCTTCACAGTAAGGCACCTCCTAGTGTTCTTTTTCTATTTTCTTTTCTAAACATATCTTCCGACTTAAGAAAAGAAGATCCAGAAAGAATGAAGACCCCTTCGTTCCATTCCAAATAGAGAGATACGGATTCGAAGGGGCCTGCATATTCTCATTTCTATGAAAGACTTAGATTTGCTTCATAGACTGATTATTTTTTCGTAATGGTTTCGTTTGCTTTTTCAGTAAAGGTCTTCAAAGCTGGTTCTGCTTTTTCATCCCCGTTTGAAACAGATTGCAACATTGGGAACCATAGGGTCCGCATTTCTGCAAAACCGTCGATTGTGTTGTAGTATGGTGAGTAGTATTTTGTCCAAGTGCTGATGGTTTCCATCCGTTTGTCATCGTACAACTTACCAAATGAACTACGAACTGGGAAGGCTCCTGTACGCACAACATCTTTTGGACCCCATTCTTTGTCGTCTGCGATGAACTGTACAAATTTCTTAGCAGCAGCAATTTTCTTTTCATCTTTATTATTGAAGACTGCAAATCCATTGACAAGGTATTCCAATTTTGGCTTGCCTGAGTCAGACGGGAATGGCACTTCTACTACTTCAACCTTACTTGCATCCAACAATTTAGCTTGGATACCGTTTTGTGAAGGTGCCCACAAGATGGTGTAAGAAGTTTGGCCGGTGGCAAAGTTTTGGATGTCTGCTCCACCATCGAATTGAGAACCATTCATCATCAAGCCGTCATCGATCCATTTAGAAGCTTTTTCCAAACCTTTGACAAATTTTGGATCATCTGTTGTATACTTGGTTACTTTTTCATCAGTAACAGAACCGCCATAAAGGTTGGCAATGAAGGCACGAGTTCCTTGGTCTCCACCTTGACCATTACTGAAGAGTGATCCTGGTGTATAACCTTTGTCTTTCAAAGCTTTCAATACTTTTTCAAAGTCGTCTGTTGTCCAGCCTTCTTTGACAAGATCTAACACGCCTGCATCTTTGAGCATCTTCTTATTCATCGCCATGTAGAATGGTGCTGAACTAATTGGATACATGTAAGCTGTGTCGCCTGCCTTGCTGGCTTGGATGATATTTTCATTATTGACATCTTTGACAAAATCTTCTGTAAAGAGATCGTTCAAATCAGCCAATTTTCCATTTTTACCATACTGAATGATCCGTCCAGGTGCATCAAAGAGCACATCTGGAGCAGTTCCTGCTTCAATAGCCGTTGTGATTTTTTCAGGGCCAGACTTGAAGTCGATGGTTTCTAGTTTAACTTTGATATCTGGATTGGCTTTTTCGAAAGCTTCGATAATAGTTTTTTCATAGGTTCCTACGCCATCATCAGCTTTCTCTTGAGTAAAGACTGGGAAGGCCCACCAAGTGATTTCTGTTTTACCTGAATTTCCACTAGAAGATTCTGTTTTTGAACCTCCGCCAGATCCACAAGCTGCGAGTGCTAGAAGAGCTGCACCAGCTACCAACGAGCACAATACTTTTTTCATTTTCATGTGATTTCTCCTCACAATTTACGGTAAGATTACTCTTACAGGGGGTTATCCTCAATGAGGACGCCTATTCTTGTTCATGTTTCAGATTCGACTACTCTCTATTCGGTCTCCTCCTCCTTCAATCTACTGTTTTGTTTTCTCATTTTAAGGCTGCGACGAAGCGCTCTGTAATCTCTTTTGGTCGGGTAATGGCGCCACCTACGACGATACCACGAACACCGAGATCATGGATTTTCTTGGCCTGATCAGGGTAGTGGATCTTGCCTTCTGCGATGACATCCACTCCTGCTTGGCAGAGACGATGAATCAGTTCAAAATCTGGACCATCAACCTTTGGACTGTAGTCCGTATAGCCCGAAAGGGTCGTTCCGACAAAGTCCACTCCCGCTTCGACAGCTGTCAATCCTTCTTCCAGAGTAGAGATATCAGCCATCAAGAGTTGGTCTGGATATTTCTCTTTGACTTGATGGATAAAGTCACTAATCGAAAACCCATCATGACGCGGACGTTTGGTACAATCAAGCGCAATGACCGCGATATCCAAAGCTGCCAACTCATCGACTTCTTTCATAGTAGCCGTGATAAAGGGTTCTTCAGGTGGGTAATCGCGTTTGATAATCCCAATGATCGGTAACTTGGTCACTTCCTTGATTTCCTTGATATCTCGGACACTATTGGCTCGGATTCCGACAGCTCCACCCTGCTCAGCCGCTTTGACCAAGAGAGGAATAACTCCTCCTGCTTCTGTATAGAGCGGTTCATGAGGGAGGGCTTGACAAGAAACAATGATGCCGTCTTTGATTTGTTCAATCAGTTCATCTTTTGTAATCTTTGACATAACTCCTTCTCCTTTGATAATAAGGCAACTCGAGTACTTGTAAATTGATTATAATCTATTTTTAAAGCGCTTACAATATTAATCGTGCAATTGGATTATAGTTTCACATTTAGAGGAAAATAAAAAGATCTCTGAAACTAGTTTCAGAGATCTAGGACATGGTGATTCCCTAGGCCATCTTTTGAGTCGCTTTTTCCTTTACGACAAATACAAAGCCGATAGAGCCGACGACGGCTCCAAGCAAGATCCAATAGACCATATCCGATGAAGCCATTGGGCCTGCCAAGAGACCTGCTAGTAAAAAGAGATCGATATACAGTCGGGTATCGCGATAGAAGGTCCAATTGAAATGGTAGCTACCTTCTGAATACTGACGTGTCGATACAGCCGGTTGAAAGACCTGAAGAAGGATCAAAATCCCAACAAAAGCAAGATAAGCGAGGCTAACTACCGAAAGCGGAGCCCGCATCGTCAAAGCTACAGCCGCTAAAAGCAAGACCAAGATCCAGAAATGGAAGTCCATCCAGAATTCACGATGATAACAAAACCGTTTCATAAGATCACACCTTTCTCTTTATGTAATCGTTTTCTGTACTTATATTATAAGACAACAAATTTATTTTGCAAGGAATCATTGGCTTTTGGGGGTTGAAAATAGGACCAGAATATCTCTGGTCCGTCTAAAAAAACTATGAACAAATATTAGTTGCCACTTCATTCACTGATATCATTTTCGATAATGACTTTGAGTGCGTTGTTTTCACCCGCATGTTTAAAGACATCATAGGCTTTTTCAACTTCTGAGAGTTTGAAGTGGTGGGTGATGAGCTTGATCCAGCAGTTGCAGATTGCCTGCAGATACATAGGTTGCAGCTTTCATAAGCGACTCCTTTTTTGTTGGTTTGATAAAACCATTTTATTTTCGTTTCTTTGTGAATATTATAACATACTAAGTAAGCGTTTGCAAGAATTTATAGGCACATTTTTAAAAGTTTTCGAGCAAACAAAAACATTCCTCTTATCTCTACCAGAGGAATGTTTCAATCACCTTGTTCTAATTGTTGACGCTGCTTATAGTACTCTTGCTGCTCGCGCTCACGCTCTTCTTCTAAACGCTCTTCATAGCGCTTGAGTTCTGCCTCAAACTCTTCTTGCAAGGCAAATAAACGCTCCAAGCCACTTTGGGCCTCCGCACTTGGCGCTTGAAAATGCAAGGCACTCAGCCAGTCCACTAAATTTTCTGTATGTTGGCGGACATCCATACGCATATCCGCATAATCCCACTCCAACTCACTGAGCTTTTGATTGAAGCGGTAATGTCGATCTTCTAGTTGTTCTAATTCACTATTTCCTGAATGGTACATCACATACCTCCTTTAATCGGACTCAATAAAATCGGCTTCTTCACTGCTTTCAGTGCTGTTTCTACCGCGTCCGCTGCTCCTCCTGTAAATCCATCTTTCAAATCACTAACGAGGGTCGTTGTAGCAAAAGAGCGCATCTTTTCGGATTGACCGCCCAAGGTTACCTGCAAACTCATCCCTTCCAACATCATCAAGGCTTTCTGCGTTGCAATCAAACTCCGAATTGCAATCCGCTCTTGCTCCTTTTTAATCTCTCGATGGAGCTCCTCAATGCGTTCTCTATCCTCTCCCAGGATCTCTAACATCTTTTTCTCCTACTTATGAAAATCAAAGGCCACTGCTTGTCCCTTGTCCAAGTCCACCAATTGGGCTGATGCAGCCTCCAGTTGGCCTGCCAAATCTGACAGACGTGTGGAATAGGCCTTTGCTTGGGCCAGGTTTTCCGCCTCGACCGCTTGGTCCCAGCAAGTATCCATGGAGAACTCTCCTAATAGTTGCTCCACTTCTGCGTCTGTTAAAAATTGGGCCATGCTGTGGGCCATTTGAGACACCTCAGCGACCTTATGAGAAACCGTCTCCTTAGCCTCTTCCAGCTTATCCTTGACTTCTGCCTCAAAGACAGTTGCTTGCGCTGAAGCATTCTGCGCTACCGCCAGCACCAATTCCTCCCGCAAGTGAATGGTCTGGGTCCCAGACGCGCTCGCTAGTTGCTGATGGAGGCTAGAAATGCTTGGCTTTTCCTGCCCATACATGGAGACCACCGAAGCAGATGATGGCTGATTTTCTAAAGTGGAAGTTTCCCGATCTCGTTGGGGCATTTCAATAATTTTCTGTGCCTGATCTTGTCTTCCTTGCACGTCGCCTTCTAACTCCATTTGAGATGGCCTCCTTTCTTGGATTTATTTTTTCGTTTCCTATAACTGAAAAAGGATCATAACCCTTCAGCTACAGGCAGATTCACACACTATAGGGTAACATAAAATAGCTCGGAATGCTATAAAAATAACACAATTTCCGAAAAAAAGTCTAATTTTTTATGAAAAAACGAGTTTTGGACCTAAATAGCAAAAATCCCCCGCTCTTTCGAGTGGGGGTAGCTGATAAACATCAGTTGTTCCTTGGCGTCTTATTTACGACGTCCTGGACGTTCCTTGTAACCATAGTAAGCATCTTCGATGATTTCTTGCATATGGTCTACCATTGGAAGACGTGGGTTAGCTGGTGAACATTGATCTTCGTAAGCAAGGAAGGCCAATTCACGAGAATGTTTCTTCCATTCTTTTTCATCGATTCCTTGTGCTTTGAAGTTCATTTCGATACCACAGCGTTCACCGAGTTCGTATACAGCTTTTGCGTAAGCTTCAACGGCTTCTTCTGGAGTAGAGCATGGAAGTCCTAGCATACGAGCGATATCTTGGTATTTTTCATCTGCACGGTAGTAGTTGTACTTAGGCCATGTAGCTGTCTTGGCTGGGCGTGTACCGTTGTAGCGGATAACGTATGGAAGCAAGATCGCATTGGTCCGTCCGTGGATGGTGTGGAATTGCGCACCGATCTTGTGGGCCATGGAGTGAGAAATACCGAGGAAGGCATTGGCGAAGGCCATACCTGCGATGGTTGACGCATTGTGCATCTTTTCGCGTGAATGGAAGTCCGCATTCTTGACTGAGCTTTCCAAGTTTTCAAAGACAAGTTTAATAGCTTGAAGAGCAAGACCATCTGTGAAGTCGCTAGCCATTTGTGATACGTATGCTTCTGTCGCGTGCGTCAAGACGTCCATACCAGTGTCTGCTGCAACAGATCCAGGAACTGTCAATACCAAGGCAGGGTCTACGATGGCAACTGTCGGAGTCAATGAGTAGTCTGCGATTGGGTATTTACGGTTGTTGGCTTTATCAGAGATAACGGCAAATGGAGTTACTTCAGATCCTGTACCAGATGTTGTTGGGATCGCAATAAATTTGGTCTTCTTACCAAGCAATGGGAACTTGAAGGCACGTTTACGGATATCCATGAATTTTTGAACCAAGTCACGGAAGTCCACTTCTGGTTGTTCGTAGAAGAGCCACATAACTTTGGCCGCATCCATTGGTGATCCACCACCAAGAGCAATGATCGTATCTGGTTTGAAGGCACGCATGATCTCTGTACCACGTTCAACAGTTGTGATATCTGGATCTGGTTCTACGTCTGCAAAGATTTGGTAAACTACCTTATTGCGACGAAGGTCAAGCTGTTCGATGATACGATCAAGGAAACCAAGCTCTACCATAGCGTGGTCTGTAACGATCATGACACGTTCAACGTCACGACATTTTTGTAGGTATTCAATTGAATCACGTTCAAAGTATGTTTTTGAAGGAAGTTTCATCCATTGCATGTTATTTCTCCGGCGTCCGACTTTTTTGATATTCAAGAGGTTGATGGCACTAACGTTGTCCCCAACAGAGTTGCGTCCGTAAGAACCACATCCAAGTGTCAATGATGGCAAGAAGGCATTGTAAACATCCCCGATACCACCGAAAGTCGAAGGAGAGTTGCAGATCACACGAATAGCTTTGACTGCTTTACCAAATTCTTTGGTCAATTCTTCATCAGCAGTATGGATGGCTGCTGAGTGACCAAGACCGTTGAATTCAACCATTTGGCGAGCTTTGTTAATTCCGTCTTCACGGCTTTCAGATTTCAAAACAGCGATGACTGGTGACAATTTTTCACGAGTCAACGGTTCTTTTTCGCCAACTTCTTTACATTCTGCTGCAAGGATATTGGTTCCTTCTGGAACAGAGAAACCAGCTTGTTCAGCGATCCATGCTGCTGGTTTCCCAACGATGTCCGCATTCAATTTCGCACCTGCACAGTTCTTGCTGTTGGCTTTTACGCCGAAGCAGAACTCTTCAAGAAGGGCTTTTTCTTTTTTGTTAACAAAGTAAGTGTGGTAAGATTTGAATTCTTCAACAAACTCATCGTAGATTTCTTTATCGATGATAACCGCTTGTTCAGACGCACAGACCATACCGTTGTCAAATGATTTAGACATGACGATATCGTGTGCTGCTTGGCGGATGTTGGCTGATTTTTCAACATAGGCAGGAACGTTTCCGGCACCAACCCCAAGAGCTGGTTTTCCACAAGAATAAGCAGCTTTTACCATGGCGTTACCACCGGTCGCAAGGATGGTCGCAACTCCTTCGTGGTTCATAAGGGCACTGGTTGCT
>OGEC01001364.1_pt1 | contig 12342 bp, 10 predicted proteins | sample 1570551 | NCBI WGS metagenome assembly OGEC01 (sample SAMEA2582127, study PRJEB24529) | metagenome | biome: Human gut stool | place: China | collected 2011 | reverse complement strand
TATTATATAGGCATATTAACCCATTATTTTTTTATTATACCACAAGTTCTTGTATTTTAACAGTCTTATTTTAAATTTTTTTGAAAAATTCATTAAAAAAGAGCTTTACAAAAACACTTTAGTATGGTAACATGATAACACGATGAAAACAGAGAGGTGAAACCGGACAGAAAAATGCGGCCGGTTTTCGGATATGACAAAAAGCTGGTCCGGGCAGCCGGATCACGGACAGATAAGAGGAGGAAATAATGATGAAAAAGAGATTATTAAGCGCAGTTATGGCATCCGCAATGGTACTTTCCCTCGCAGCATGCGGCGGAGCAAAGACAGAGACGACAGCAGCAGAGACAACTGCCGAGAAAAAAGAGGAGACAACAACAGCAGGTACGACAGCTGCGGAGACGGCAGAAGCAGCAGGAGGCACACTGATCGTCGGCTTCGATCAGGATTTCCCGCCAATGGGATTTGTTGGTGACAACGGCGAATACACAGGGTTTGACCTTAATCTCGCGAAAGAGGTCGCAAGCCGTCTCGGTCTCGAATACAAGGCACAGCCGATCGCCTGGGACTCCAAGGATATGGAGCTTGAATCCGGCAACATCGACTGTATCTGGAACGGATTTACGATCACAGGCCGCGAGGATGATTATACCTGGACTACACCGTATATGGCAAACAAGCAGGTATTCGTTGTAGCGAACGATTCCGATATCAAGAGTCAGGCTGACCTTGCGGGAAAAGTCGTGGAAGTACAGGCCGATTCCTCCGCGGAGGCTGCGTTAAAGGAGAATCAGGATCTCGCAAATACATTTGGCCAGCTTTTAACGACACCGGATTATAACACCGCATTCATGGATCTCGAACAGGGCGCGGTTGATGCAGTCGCAATGGACGTGATCGTTGCAGGCTATCAGATCAAGCAGAGAAATGCAGATTTTAAGATCCTTGACGATTCTCTTTCTGAGGAAGAATATGGCGTTGGCTTTAAGAAGGGCAACACAGAGTTAAGAGATAAAGTACAGGGAGCGTTAGAGGAGATGGCTGCCGACGGCACATTAGCGAAGATCTCTGATGAATGGTTCGGCGAGGACGTTACGACGATCGGAAAGTAAGCGCGTGTCGGAGCTGTAGAAATCTTGCGGGATACGGAAATGCTGTTTGACAGACATTCCCATATCGGCTAAAATAGTAAAAGAATTTTGATTACGGGAACCGGAAAACAGTTCCCGTAATTTGTGTTATTTATCTCAGTCGAGAAGACTCCCACCTCTTTAGGTGGTGAATAATAGCAAATTTGTCTCAGTGGGAGTCAGGTCTCTGACTGAGATAAACGCTCCGCGAGGATGCGCAGTGATTCTGTATGGAATATGTCAGCTTTGCTGACCAGAATCACGCGCCAAGTCTCACGGACGTTCGACTTGAATTATTTGTTCTTCTCATGCTCCTCGATCCACTCCAGAATATCCCCGGATACCTGTTCGCGGTTGAGTTCATTTAAAAGTTCATGCCTCGCGCCCTCATAAAAGCCGATGGAAAGGTCCTCCACTCCAGCTTTATCATAGCGGTCATAGACTCTCCTCACGCCTTTTGTCTCCTCACCTACCGGATCCTTGCTCCCGGACAGGATCAAAACCGGGAGGTCCGTGCGCATTTTGCCTGCTTTTTCGAGCTTTGCGGTCTTTAAGATCACCTCGAAGAAATCCCGGTATGCGCCCGCAGTGAAAATAAAGTTCGTCAGCGGGTCGTCCCCGAAGGCGCGGTCTCTCTTTTCATCCCTGGACAGCCAGTCGTAAGGCGTCTTCGTCGGCTTGAATTTCCGGTTATAGTTTCCAAGGGACAGGTTGTAGAGCATTTTGCTCCTGTATCTCGTCCCTTTCCTCTTACAGACAGAGTCCGCCAGCATATATCCGAACCGCACCTCAGCGTCCTTCGGTGCTCCGGTTCCGAGCAGGATCACACCGTCGATTCCGTCCTTGTAGACGGTCAGATATCGTCTCGCGAAGAACGACCCCATACTGTGCCCCAAAAGAAAAATCGACACACCCGGATATTTTCTCTGTGCATGGACCGTCACACGGCGCATATCACGGATCACGGAGACAGCGCCCGCATGGTCACCGAAATATCCCCTGTCCTCCTCCGCTGCCGCGGTCTTTCCGTGGCCTAAGTGGTCATTCCCGAGAACATAGATCCCGTGTCCCGCAAGGAATTCCGCAAACTCCCGGTATCTTCCCACATGTTCCATCATTCCATGGGCAATCTGGACGACGGCTTTCACCTCGCCGTTTGGAATCCATTCCATACAGTGGAGATTCGCAAGACCGCTGCTAGATGGTATATAAAATTCATGGATCTCCATAATTTCTGCCTCCTGTGCATAAAACATTTTCGATTTTAGCTAACAGGCACTCAAATACCCATTCCGCCTGTCATCAGTACTCATCGAAGAGTTTTATAAATATAGTCCTAGTATAACACGCACTCAAAACTTTCCCTAGGAAACATCTGTTAAAATTTCATAAACTTTATCTAAACCGAAATTAAATGTGTCAGGCGCATTCCGCTATCCTGTATGGTCACCCACACCGGGCTGCACTCTGCGCAGGCGCAAAAAAGCCCCGCAGGCGCTCTCACACCAGCGGGGACTTTCTAACTTTCCAATGCTTCCAACCTCAATTACAAGACAGTCGTCATGTCCGATCAGTCTTTCTTCATCAGCTTTACCATAACAGCCTTCTGCGCATGCAGGCGGTTCTCTGCCTCATTGAAGATCTCGTCGGCATGTTCCTCGAAGACTTCCTCGGTGATCTCCTGTCCGCGGTATGCCGGGAGACAGTGCTGGACCATAGCGCCCGCGTTTGCGGCTGCGAGGAGCTGTCTGTTGATCTGGTAGTCCTTAAAGATTTTCTTTCTCTCCTCTTTCTCCGCTTCTTCTCCCATCGAAGTCCATGTATCTGTGATCAGAATATCCGCACCGGACGCCGCCATAAACGGATCTGTCTCCAAGGCAAACTTATCGCCGCAGCCCTTCGTGAATTCAAGGACAGCTCCGTCCGGCTTGTATCCGTCCGGTGTCGCGACCGCCACGTTCATTCCGACCTTTAAGCCACCAACGATCAGGGAGTTTGCCATATTGTTGCCGTCACCGATGAAGCACATTTTGAGTCCGGAGAAGCTTCCGAACTTCTCACGGATCGTCATGAGGTCCGCAAGGACCTGACACGGATGACAGAAATCCGTCAGGCCGTTGATGACCGGGATGGAACCAAATTTTGCGAGGTTCTCCACTTCCTTCTGCTCAAAGGTACGGATCATGATACCGTCAAGGTATCTTGACAACACGCGGGCAGTATCCTGAACCGGCTCTCCACGGCCGATCTGCAGATCTCTGGAGGACAGAAACAATGCATGTCCACCCAGCTGATACATTCCTGTCTCGAAGGAAACCCTCGTTCTTGTGGAGGATTTCTGGAAGATCATTCCCAGTGTCTGCCCTTTTAAAAGCTCATGAGGAATGTTGTGCTTTCTTTCATATTTTAACTGGTCTGCCAGATCCAGAATTCCAATGATCTCCTCTGTACTGAGATCCAGTAATTTTAATAAGTTCTTCATGATTCAAATACCCCTTTCATGGCCTCAAGTGCCTGATCGATCTCTTCATAGGTGATAACAAGCGGCGGCAGCAGACGGATCGCGTCCGTTCCGGCTGTCAGGACGAGAACGCCCTTTTCCATAAGCTTTGCAACATATCCGGCGCGCTTTTCCGGATCTACGATGATGCCGAGCATGAGTCCCATGCCGCGGACATTCTTCACTGCCGGGGAGTGAAATCCCAGGACTTTTTCTTTGATGTAAGCGCCCTTTTCCTCAACCTCTTTTAAGAATTCCGGCTTCATCACCGTGTCGAGGACCACATTCGCAGATGCCGCGCTCACTGGGTTTCCGCCGAAGGTGGATCCGTGGGTTCCCGGTCCCATAACATCCGCGCAGGACTTCGCAGCCAGCACGCCGCCGATAGGCAGACCGCCGCCGAGACCTTTCGCCATGGTCACGATATCCGGAGCAATTCCGTACTGCTCATAGGCGAAGAGGCTGCCACATCTTCCGATGCCGGTCTGGACCTCATCCACTATGAGCAGGATGTCGTTTTCCTTGCAGAATTTCGCGACGCCCTGGACAAACTCTTTATTTAACGGCAGAACGCCGCCCTCTCCCTGGATCATCTCCATCATGACGGCACAGCAGGTCTTATCTGCCTTCGCAGTCACATCCGCCAGGTCGTTTGCCTTCGCGTAGGCAAAGCCTTCCGTGAACGGGAAGAAGTACTGGTGGAACTTCTCCTGTCCGGTTGCCTTTAATGTTGTGACCGTTCTTCCGTGGAAGGACTGGATCAGTGTCACAATGGTGTTTCTTCCCTCACCGTATTTATCGAAGGAATACTTTCTCGCGAGCTTGATGGCGCCCTCATTCGCCTCCGCACCGGAGTTTGCAAAGAAGATTTTTCCCATCCCTGTGGCTGTCACGAGCTTCTCTGCGGCGCTCACCATGGGCTCCGTGTAGTAAAGGTTGGAAGCGTGCATGAGCTTTTCCGCCTGTTTTGTCACGGCATTTACGATCGCCGGATTTCCGTGGCCTAAGCTGTTTACTCCGATCCCGGAGGTCAGATCCACGTACTTTTTTCCGTCCGCATCCCAGAGCGTCGCGCCTTTTCCGTGGTCAAGGACGATGTCGAACCGTCCGTATGTATGCATGATATATTCTGAATCTTTTTTCTTGATCTCTTCCGCTGTCATATCGTTCCTCCTGTGGCAACTGATTCGGCAGATCCACGCTTTTTCCTGCGTTCTCTCTGCAAAAAACGTGTACTCTGGCACATTCCGCGCCGGATACGTTTTCTTACAGGAACCTGCATCTTCACATGGATCTGCGTCTGCCTTTTATGAAAACATGGTTCCTACACCTTCATTTGTAAGCAGCTCGATTAAGATCGAGTGCGGCACACGGCCATCCTGAATGTTCGCGCGCTCCACGCCCTGACGGACACACTCCACGCAGCAGTTGACCTTCGGGATCATGCCGCCCTTGATGATGCCCTCCCTGACGAGAGACGGAACTTCCGAAACCTTCAGACGTTTGATCAGTGTGGATTCATCGGACGGATCTCTCAAAAGTCCTCTTACATCCGTGAGCATGATCAGCTTTTTCGCCTTTAACGCGATGGCAAGCTTCTCAGCCGCTGTATCCGCGTTGATGTTGTAGTTGCAGGTATCGTCAATTCCTGCGGCAACACAGGTAACTACCGGGATATAGCCTTTTTCCAGCATATCAAGGACGATCTGCGGATTTGTCTTAACGATGTCACCCACATAGCCGTATTCCGTTCCGTCCGGATCGTTCAATTTGACCGCCTCAAACAGGCCGCCGTCCATTCCGCTTATTCCCACGCCTTTTCCTCCGGCATTTTTTAAGAGTGTTACCAGATTCTTATTGAGCTTTCCGCAGAGGACCATCTGGACCGCTTCCATCGTCTCTTTGTCTGTATAGCGCAGACCCTTGATGAATTTGGACTCTTTTCCGGTCTTCTTTAAAAGTTCCCCGATCTCCGGACCGCCGCCGTGGACGAGAACGACTTTCACACCCACGAGATTTAAGAGGACGATGTCACGGATGACCGCCTGCTTTAAATCCTCGTTGATCATGGCGTTTCCGCCGTACTTTACGACTACGATCTTTCCATTGTATTCCTGAAGATACGGGAGCGCCTCCACAAGGACGCCCGCTCTTGTCTCCGCTTTCAGATTTTCCATAAATTTTCTCCTTTTTTTCAGATTGCATCAAATAGAATCACGCGCCAAGTCTCACGGACGTTCGACTTGAATTATAAATTCAGTCCCGCTGTCTCCTCAAATCCCAGCATCAGGTTCATGTTCTCCACCGCCGCGCCGGAAGCGCCTTTTCCGAGGTTATCAAACAGCGCCGTGATGATCGTCTGACCTTCATGTCCATTGACGACCAGTTCCATGCTGTCCTTTCCCGCCATGGTTCCGGCGGCGATCATCGGATCCTCATATCCGAACGGATGGACTTTTATGACCTTCTTTCCGTCGTAGTGGGCAGCCAGCGCCCCGTGGATATCTTTCGCTGTGGGATTTCCCTTTAACATGGAGTTCTGCAGCATGACGGTGACAGCCATTCCTTTATAATAGTCATCCACGATCGGGCAGAACACCGGAGGGACATCAAGTCCGCAGATCTTCTGCATCTCCGGGAGGTGCTTGTGCTTCAGGCTCAGACCGTAAATTCTCGGTGTGTTGTAGAGCTCCGGTTTCTCCGGGGATTCGTACTCCGCGATCATCTTTTTTCCGCCGCCGGAGTATCCGGTGAGGGAAAATACAGTGAGGGGCGTCTCCTTCGGGATCATTCCAGACGCCACAAGCGGATAGACCGGAATCACGAATCCCGATGCGTGACAGCCCGGATTTGCAGTAAATTTCGCGTTAACGACTGCATATTTATGCGCAGCGGAAAGCTCCGGAATTCCATATGCCCAGCCAGGCGCGGTGCGGTGTGCCGTGGAAGCGTCGATGATCCTCGCGGAATCCTTCTCCACAAAACTCACCGCTTCCTTCGCCGCCGCATCCGGCAGGCAGAGGAAGGTGATATCCGCCGCGTTGATGAGTTTCTTTCTCTCATCCGGGTCTTTCCTCTTTGTTTCATCAATTAACAGGAGTTCAATGTCATCTCTTGATGCAAGTCTGTCGTAGATCTGGAGTCCTGTGGTTCCTTCTTTTCCGTCAATGTATACCTTTGGCTTCATAATTGTTCTCCTCTCGCTCATAGATTGTTCTGGATCTCAGGTTCGTCTCCCATCCGCTTTGAATCTGTGGGGTGCGGATGGTAACCATGAATATTTTTTGAATAATTTTGCATAATTATAACTCTATATGTATATTTATGCAAGTACTTTTTTGCATATATCAAAAAAGTACGTGTTCCTGACAGAAACACGTATTTTTTATTTTCACGATCCTCTATTTTCTTTTTTCACTTGTCCAAAAAACGGCTGTCTCTACATCCGCAGCTCCGTGCCCTGCTGCCGGTCCTCTCATTCCTGGAAGGAAGCCGGACGAACCGTGAACTTCTCGTTCCATCTGAATCATTCCTGAACTCCCTTCCCACAGAAACCTTCTATGAAATATATCAAAGATCCTTCCCGGCAGGCTCATAAAATGCCTCCCGCATATGCCCCACCGCCCGTTTTTCGATCCTCGACACATAGGACCGGGAGATTCCGAGCTTTTCCGCGATCTCCCGCTGCGTGTGTTCCTTTGTCCCAAACAATCCATATCTCATGCGGATCACGGTCTGCTCCATCTCCGTGAGATTCTCCTTGTACGCCTCGTAGAGGATCTTCACGTCCTGCTTGATGATCACAGTCTCAAGGACTTCCCTGTCCCCCGCCTCAAGGATATCCAAGAGGCTCACGGTCTCCCCATCCTTATCCGCTCCGATGGGATCATAGATGGAAACTTCTCTGGAGAACTTCTTTCCGGTCCGGAACATCATTAGGATTTCATTTGCTATCCTCCCCCCAATGCGTTTTTGATGCACTGAGGGGATTAGTTTTTCCCAGGCGGTCATCCTCCGTATCATCATCTTCGTAATCTACATCGGAAAATGCCACCAATTCATCATTATCGTCCTCATCGTCTGTATTATCAGAAGCAGCAGAAGCGATTTCCGGGTATTCGATTTCATCGTCCTGCACACCGAACAGAACCACATGGGCATTGACTCCGTCCCAGATAACCTTACGCACGATGGTGCGGATGGCTGCTCGTTTCTGTTCTATGGTCATTTCATCAATGCCGTCCTTAAAGACAGTCAGCAGCTGGCGCATCAAGTCAAATTCAACATCACTGAGAGCGTGCTGCGTAGTCAGTCCTTCCAGCTCCTGAATACGTTTTTCAAGGGACTGGTATTCTTCGTTCAGTTGCTCAATTCGCTTTGTTACATGAGCCTTGGCAGGGCTGTCACCCATTTCCACGAGAGAATCCACCAGTGAATTGATTTTCTTCTCTGTTTCTGCCTTCTCTTTTCTCATATCGGAAATCCGCTGTTCGTAGTCCATGCGATTGCCGGTATAGAATTTTCGGCTCTGCTCCAACTGACTGACAAAAGTCTCCTTATCATCTGCAAGCATTTTTACCTGTTCGATGATTGCCATATCCAGTGTATTGCCGTTTGCGTTTTTGCTGTTGCACACGGTACGCTGGCTGCGCTCTTTCATTTTGCACACATAGGTGTAAATCACCTTGCCGTCAGCAGTTTTTCGCTTGCTCATCTTCGGATACATACGCTCACCGCAGCTGCAGAACAGCAGACCGGTCAGCAACGCTTCGTTACTGCGTGGTTTTCTGAAAGACTTGGACTTGTTGCGTTCCAATGACTCTTGAACCTGCACCCACACCTTGCCGGGAATTAGTCCGGGATGTTTGCCAACGGACACAATCCATTCACTCGGCGGTAACGAGATACTCGCTCTGCCTTTTTCCTGATCGGTACGATTATATGCCATCATGCCGTGAACACCGTCAAAGGCATCATGCTCGGAGAACAGGTCTGTATCATTCTTTATAAAGAAATCATACGCCTCTTGGTCAGCGACCATGTAGACCGGATTCTGCAAAATCGCTTTGACCGAGAAACGGGTAAAATATTTTCCGTTCTTTGTCTTGAACCCTTGCTTAATCAACGCCGCTTCTGTCAAAGTCAAAGAATCCGTTTCCACATACAAATCAAAAATCGTTTTGACTATATCTGCTTCTTCCGGAACAAGTTTCAACTTGCAGGCTTTCTTTGTCTTTCCGTCCACTGTAATGCTTTTTATAGCTTCGGATTCAAAGCCGGTAGGGGTTGTACCACCTAACCAGCGTCCGGTCTTTGCCAGCTCATGCATATTGTCACGGATACGCTCGGCAATGGTTTCACGCTCCAACTGAGAAAAAACAGATGCAATATACATCATGGCTCGTCCCATCGGGGTGCTGGTGTCAAACTGCTCCTTGATGGAAATAAAAGAAATATCCAAACGGGCAAGTTCTTCAATCAATCCAGAGAAGTCGCTGACATTACGGCTGATACGGTAAAGACGATAGACAATGATTGCCTTAAACTGTCGCTTTTTTGCTGCATCCATCATTCGTTTGAATGCCGGACGGTTCAGATTCCCTCCGGAAAATCCCTCATCTTCATATACTACGATTTTATCTACAGCGGCATCACCAAAATGCACACGAACATACTCTTTGCCAAGTTCAACCTGATTGCCAATACTCTCGCCTTTCCCTGTAAATTTTGATTTACGGGAATAGAGGGCGATAACATCTTCATTTTGTCGCATCTGCTTTTCCTCCTTCTCTTGCTATGTGATGTATCATGTGCTATTATAACATAAAGTAAGCACCAAGTAAACATGACAGGAGGGTTTTCTATGAAATCGATTTTTGAAGAATTAGGCGGCACCTACACTTTAGGCGAGGACGGAATGTATTATCCGAACCTGGAGCTTCCGGTTGAAGAAGAACCACATTACGGTAAGTATGGTCGTATGCGAATGAATTACATAAAAGAGCATCGCCCGGGGTTGTATACGGAGCTTTTGTTCGACGGAAAGCTGGTATCACACTTGAACGACATTGATGATACGGCTCGTCAACGGATGGAGCTGCTGACTCGACAAATGCAGGAGCAGCATGGTGTAAACGAGGAATTAAAAGCTCTTGATCAGATGATCTGGGTAGGTGCCTGCAATAACATCCGCAATGCTGCGGAGGAAATTGTTTTGAATGAACTAATATATTGCTAACGCCAAGGGAGAGAGCTTGTACACATCATGGGTACAAGTTCTCTCTTTTCCCTTGAATCCGAGTTGGACAGAAGTTGTTTTGACATCCCACCAGCTTGTCGGAAAGTTAGAAAATGCAGAAACCCAAATACTTGTGAAACTATTATGAACATGACTGTTTCCTATTGACATTCCAGTTTATTGAGAGTAAACTATAATTAGTTTATTGACTATCAACTGGAAGGAGAAATCTTTATGGCTGAGATTAAAATGGGCGTAGTGGAATCCCACTTCGCTGATATTATTTGGGCGAATGAGCCTTTGCACTCCAGAGATTTGGTAAAGCTCTGTGAGAAGGAACTGAATTGGAACCGTTCTACCACTTATACCGTGTTACGCAAACTCTGTGAGCGTGGGATTTTCCAAAACAACGGAGGAACTGTTTCCTCTGTGCTGACCAAGAACGAGTTCTATGCTGTTCAGAGCGAGCAGTTTGTAGATGAAACCTTTGAAGGCTCCCTCCCTGCTTTCATTGCGGCTTTTACACAAAGGAAGGGTATTTCTCAACAGGAAGCTGCGGAGATTCGACACATGATTGATGCAGCCGCCGGAAAGGAGTAATCTATGAGTTCACTCTTTTTGAAAATTGTAAATATGAGTATCGCCGCATCTTGGCTGATCCTTGCGGTCGTACTTTTGCGTGTAGTTTTGAGAGAGGCACCTAAGTGGATCAATGTTCTGCTTTGGGGTGCTGTTGCAATTCGACTCTTATGCCCGATTACCATCGAAAGCAATTTGAGCATGGTGCCAAGCGCAGAGGTTTTTCCGAATGAGGTCGTTTCCGGACCATCCTTTGATGTGAATACAGGTTTCAATATCGTAGATACACAAATCAATGATTACCTTGGCGACCGCTACTTTGAAGGTGTGACGGTTCCTGCAAACAACGGAGCTAACATAACAACGATTCTCAGTGTTGCATGGATAGTTGGCATTTTCACTTTTGCTGTATTTGCTCTTGTGAGCTACCGAAAAATCCACAACAAGGTTCGTCCATCGTTAAATGTGCGGGACAACATTTGGATTTGCGATGATATCCAAACACCATTTATCCTAGGCTGCTTTAAGCCAAAAATCTACATTCCGTCCGGAACGGATGAAGTGCAGCTTCCCCATATCATCGCCCATGAGAACGCTCATTTAAAACGCTGTGACCACTGGTGGAAGCCGCTGGGGTATCTGGTTTTAGCAATCCATTGGTTCAATCCGCTTGTATGGATTGCGTATATTTTACTTTGCAGAGATATTGAGTTGGCTTGCGACGAGAAAGTCATTCGAGAATTAAATCAGAGCGAGTCTATTTCCTATTCCGAAACATTACTCTCTTGTAGCGTAAATAGAAGAACGATTTTGGTTTGCCCGCTTGCCTTTGGCGAGGTTGGCGTAAAAGAAAGGGTGAAGCGTGTGTTGAATTATAAAAAGCCTGCGTTCTGGATTGTTGTCGTAGCAATAATTGCTGCTATCGTTACGGCGGTTTGTTTCCTGACAAATCCCAAAACGATTGGTGATTCTATAACACTTGTTGAACAGTCTACACCCGGAAATGGTAATACTTTTACCTATGATACTACCTTTGGTCAAAGTGTAATGAGCGGCACTGTTTATGCCGAGCAGTGGAGTAATGGCACTTGCACAAAATCTACGCCTGCCGTATTAACGAGTGAAGTCGATGAGATAAACATCTTATTGGATGTTCGTCGTGAAAACGGTCATTCAGTAGGTGTTGATATTCAAGTCGATACCAACGAACATGGTGGTTCCTTCATCACATATTTTGCATTCCCTGAGAATTATTCCATCCTCGGATGGAGCTGCAACGGTTATGAGTTGAATAAACCTATTCTAATCCAATCCGAGGCGGAAAAAATTTTGGCAGCTATGGTATTTGATGTGGGAAATGGAGTGAGGGTATTTAGTCCCGAAGTGCTTGTCAATGAACCTGAAAGATTGGAAAATGTAGATTATGCAATCGTGATTCGTGCTTCATTTGATAGTACCAACTTGGGCAATGAAAATTCGGAACATACTTCTCACTCAGCAGATAGTGGTGCTGTGATTCCGATGGTTATGGTGAATGACACACTCTATCTGTACACAGGATTTGAAAATACAGATGCTCACCACGATGTGATGAATGGCAAGATCACATCCTCTGTTCACGGGAACACCAAGCCTACCGTAAATGATCAATCGAATTTTGGCGAGGGATACGCATATCAGTACGGTGCTGCCGAAGGAACCATTGAAATCTACATGGATGGTAAATGGTGCATCTTTGCTACACCATTGAAATCTACATGGATGGTAAATGGTGCATCTTTGCTACTGAAGAAGTGCGACAGGATATTCAATTTCCTGTTGCTGATGGAGATGTTAACGGATCAAACGGAGCTGAGTCGGGAGAAACTACATCAGTAGTGGCAGGAGTTTCAATG
>OGEC01001363.1_pt1 | contig 12347 bp, 15 predicted proteins | sample 1570551 | NCBI WGS metagenome assembly OGEC01 (sample SAMEA2582127, study PRJEB24529) | metagenome | biome: Human gut stool | place: China | collected 2011 | reverse complement strand
ATAGACTTCCAATTTCCTCCCCACTCCAGGCCGATGGATATCCCGATCGCGCCGACCTTGCCGAAAAATCCATCGTTATCGTAAAAAGCATCCTTCCCATCAACTCGATAAATATCAAAGGCCGTTCCCCACTGGTGATAAGAGCTGAACGATGATCCTGGAGCATTTGTTACTTTCTTTCCTGGCTTTGTGCGTCCCTGGGCGTACAGGGCATCCTGCTCAGCGACGGTGCGCAGCGTCTCACCGATCTTGATCTGCAGCCCCTGCTTCGCGCATTCCTTGATAAGCTCCGCGGCCAGCGTCTGGAGCCGCGGGTGGCATAATGTAATATCTCTCATATGATCACTCCTCGTAAAGAATAGTTAATCCATATGCTACTGCTGCGTCGTGCTCGATCCGGCACCCTCTCGCCTGCTCCCAACCTTTACAGAAATAGACGGCATGGCACAGTGACATGTTTTCTAATGACTTCGCCAGAAAGCACAGCGGAATCTGTACTACTCCACGTTCTTTCATTTTGTCACTGCTATACCACTCATCTGTAAAAAGGGTATTGACGATTTCGTAGTTCCGCTTTTCTAAGGCTTTGATTGCCTTCTCTCTTGTTGCTCTGATTTCTTCTTCCGATTTTCCAGCCATCGGCTGAGATAACATTGCTTTCATCATAATCTTATCCTCTTTCTTTATTTTCCACTATAAAAATACCCGGAAGAATATACTTCCGGGTTGTTGCACCGGTGCAACTCTGGTATCAATCGTGATCTTCCGGAATTGTTACCCCGGCATGAATCAGTTTCTCCGTCACCGCCAGTCCTCGGATCAGAAACTCCGGCACATTATATCCACACTCCACTAAATTTTCCAAGATGCTCCGGATTTCATTTACAAGCAACGAGGTCAATGTAAACCAGCCCAGTAATACCAGAAATCCCAGATCAATTCCTAAAAGATCTTTTCCAAGATGAATAAACAATGCCGGAATCAAAAATGCGACGGCAATGATGATCCAGTAGCCTACTTTCTTCGCCGCTCCTTTCAATCCCGCCTTGCTGCTTTCTTTTCCCAGTTTTCTCGACTTATACCATCCAGTAAGCCAGTCCAGAATATTGCAGAGCAAATAGCCCGCAAAAACGTACCAGTAGGTTCCGAAAATTAATGTTAAAATCATCACTACTGAGCCTGCCACAGCATTGTAGCGATCAACGAAGGTTTTTGTCATGATTATCACTCTCTTTCTCTAATTTTATAAATTTTCATCTTTTAAAATTTAATCAATGTCGCTGTTTCTGGAGATTTGTATGGCATAATGCAATATCATTCATGATTTTCTCCTTTATTCAAGCCAAATCTCATAAATTTCTCCGAGTATACCAGATACTGCGCTTCCACTACTTGCGCTATACAGTTGGAAATAAATGCGATCATTAAAGCTCTTTGCCGCACTTCTTAAATCGGACTCATAAACCATCTCACTATATGACAAACTAACTTTATCATTTGCCAAAAGATCAAAGTCGCTGTTTTGTTTTCCAAAAACATTCACGTAAAATCGATCATAACGTGCTGATGAGATTTTGCATCTCATTTTAAATTTAGAAAATGCGCTAAGATCCCACTTACCATTAGTTACCAATGTTCCGCCCGTCCAAGGACTGGATCCAACTTGACTATAAACAATGGCATTTGATGCAAATGTAATTCCCCCATTGTAAGTGTATTCATCACTAACAGAAATTCCTGCGATATTGTTTCCCCTATTGTATAGATATACATGGGTAGTAGTCGCGCTAACATCTGCTTGTATTCCATCATCAAGTCCCGTACAAACGCTGGTGCAGGAAAAATAGTACTTTGTAAGTGGCTTCAATCCGGTAATATCGGCATAGTTATTCCCATTAGCTTGGTTCGGATTGCTTCCAGCCCCAGTGTAAACCCTTGTTCCGCCGCTCGCCCCCGGTGTTCCGTCAGTAGACATCTGGATGCGGATACCTTCCCACGGTCCCTTTGCCGGGTTCTTCCAGCTGACACGGATCGTATTATGAGAGAGAGCGGCAGCACTAAAAGATATTGCAGACTGAATTTCCATCGTCCCAGTCCGAAGTACCCCATCTTTCCAATACTTCAACCCTTTTTTTACATACTTATCCTCTGCTGTCGCGCCGGCAGTTTGGCTCGCCAAGCTTGCTGTTGTAATTCTGCCTGATCCATTATGTATTCCAGCCGGAATGGTAACAGACTGCCCTGCTAAAAGTCCCGTACTGGACCATGCACCGCGGTCTTCCTGTGTTCCTGTAATCGTTTTACCATTAACAACCGCTGTCTTGCCTTTTCTTATGTCTGAGTCTGCCGCGGTTCCACCGGTCTGGCTTGCAAGGTCTTTTGCCGTTACGGTTCCCTTTCCATCGTGATATCCTCCCGGAACCGTTACAGACTCTCCTGCTACTAAGGTCTTTTTCCAGCCAGACTGATCTAACATTGTTCCTGTTGTTGGATCGTCTCCAGAATCTCCTGTGATAGCTGTATACGGGGCAAGGACATGTTTACGATTGGCTGTGCACTCATCTGATCCGGATCCGGCGGCTCCCTGCTTAACTAAATACGCATCTGCCACTCTTTTATTCCTCCTTCTTATTCTCCTGAAGCCACTTCTCTGTCTTTTTTCTCCAAAGCTTTGGCACCTCTTCAAGTGTCATTTCTCCTGACTTAATACGCATTCCATAAAATCTCGCCATTACACTGTCACTCCTTCCATCTGCTCTGCAAGGTCACTTGTCGCTTCTCCAAGATCTTTGATGGCCCCATCCTGTGTCGCCTGTCCCTCTTCCAAGGCATCCAGACGCTTCTCTTCGGCAGTTTTCTCCCGTAAACCGAAGAGAACCTTCACGGTGCCATCTTCCTGTTCTGTAGCCTGAATATGAGGTTCTATAAGAACCATTTCAGAATAAACACCGACAATAAGATCCGCACCATTCTTCACTGTGACCTCCTGAAGATTCTCCTGGGTAAGTCTTTTCCATAACAGGATCACATCATCAGCAGACTGGCAGATTACCTGCAACGCTGTGAGGGAAGCTCCCGCCTCCAGTTCGATGGTTGAGCCATCCTTTAGGATCAATTTATCTTTGTTCATATGAACTCCTTTCTGCCCTTCCTTATGGGCATAAACAATAGCCCTGGAATGGGCTTGTCTACGGGTAAAAAAAGAACCATCACGGCGTAATCACCGAAATGGTACTGGACTTAAACATCGTTTTGTTGACATCAACAAAATCCACTATTTTCCGAATCCGGGAACTATGTATGTTAATAACAATTTGAGTAATGCTGGGATCCCAACTGTAAAAAAGATTACAGATTTATATGCCATAAAAAAAACGGGATTTTATTGTTATGATGCTGGTGCGTCCAATGCACCTATGTCATCAAGAGGTGGCATGGTCATTGCGAATTATTTAAGCGATGCATGGATATCTTTAAATGTTGTACCGTATGCATTATCCAAAATATATACCAACTCAAAATATAACAGCACTTGGACCGGCTGGTCAGAATTGGCTTCAAAGAATGATTTACCGCAATTTGGACTAACACCAGGAATCGATTGTGCATCGAATACAGTTACAGAATTTAAGGTTACATTTCCAAAAGCTTTTTCGAAAGCACCAGTGGTAATAGCAACTCCTATTTCTAATACCACAGGGATAAACGGAATACCCAAATATGCGGTATGGAATGTTACTACTACTGGTTTCACGATAAGAATCTATAACGATGATAGTGGACAGCGATCACCTGCATTTTGTTGGATGGCAATGGCTCAATCATGATTCGGTTACAATCGACTTAGCTTTACGCTGCTGGATAGGTGATCACTTGTCGCAGGAAGTATCCCGAAACTGCTTTACCGCCAGTAAAAAGTTGAATTTGTCCGTCTGTCATGATGAAAATTGCCATATCATATCCCTCTTGGGTGCGATAGCTAATGTGTTTATTAGATTTAGGACGATATTTTTCCGGTAGCGTCTTAAGAAGGAATATTGTAGAGATTTCTTTTATTTTTCCACCTACATTGAATGAAAGCGTCACCTCGTTGCCAGATCTTTCAGCAATTGCAGCCCACTGACTGAATGTGCAGTACTCGGAAGGCGGCTGTGAAAGAAGCTCGGAGACTGTCGTTAAATCATTCTTTGTAACATACTGATCCCATCCCTTCCATTTTCCGTTCTCGCAACTATTAACTGCAAGCGGACAGTTCTTAGAAATTCCGAACAGCAGAACTGTAGCAATTTTCCCCGTTGAGCGAACGCTAATTGTTGCACTCGAATACATGTAACTGCTATTAGGAAGATCTGTTCCAGTGTAACCATCACCCGGAAATCGAACAGTGTGCATTCCTTCTGGAAGCGTCAAAGCATAATCTAAAACACTTGAAGATAATGAAGTATCCAGCCGAGAATTTGTGTTACTCAAATTGTTATTAGTCGTATCAATCAGCTCCTTCAGCGCCTTCCCCTGTGTAGCATCCAGCGGATTTCCTTCCACCGTAGCCAAAAGATTATTGACCACCTGAGATTTCGCCAATAGCTTGTTCGCGACCTGTTCTGCAAGCGCATCAAGAAGCTCCTGAGCAGTGACCTCTCCACCTCCTGCCAGATTCTCCGTATCCGTTGCAAGCATATTCTCCAACTTTTTAAGCACCACCTGCGCCTTCGGTATACGTTTCAGTTCTCCGCCGTCTTCAGAAATAAAATACTGGCTGTCCGTCAGATCTGCGGCCGGTACCGTACACAGGTTTTTTGTCTTTGTTTCGCTCATTCTGTCTCCTTTCCGCAGGTCAAGTAAACTCCATCATTGTCCACCAGCTGAACCCCTGCATTGTCCGTAAGATAGATATTCAGATCCTTATCTCCGCCACCTTCATCAATCCGGCTGGCTGTCGCAAGGATTCCTCCAATTATGGTCCACATCCTTATGCCCCCTTAATCTTCAGAGGCAGATCCATGGATGGCTTTTCGAAATTACAGTACGCCGTAAACTGCCCTTCTTCTGTTACAATACGATCCACTTTGTCCCATTCTTTTCTAATCCTTGTCTTCTCTGCTTTTGATGTTATATCAGCCGCACACTCAATAAATGGGCGGTCCGTATCCAGCATTCCTTCAACCTTAATTGTCTGCGCATACGGCGGTGTACTTGTCCATCCTGCCTCCGTCAGCGTCACTGATTTTTCCCCATACAGCCTGTTTACTGCCGTGTTGGTATTATTCATATCCAGTGCTCCGAAGCTCGTACCTTTCTGGGTGTACGTGGTCGCATCCTTTAATGTAACCTTCCCTTCCGTATCCGTTGTCATTTTATATTTCCGTTCTCCCTCAAAGAGATCATCCTTGTAATCAGTCTTTAACATCTGAAATCACCTCCTCCCAACGTGAATGCCAAAGACTTTCTTCCCGCAAGTGCTCCAGTGAAATTATTGTGCATGATGAGGCATGCCGATTCGATCCGGTTCAGCTCCTCCCATGTGATGAACGGCTGGTTATCCTGATAGTTTTTCCGCACTCCCACATCAAACGGATATGTTCCTTCACAAATATGGTCCACATTCGCCTCAAACCGGTTGATCTCATCAGCGTAAAATCCGTAATCTGTATACGTCTTATCCTCACCCATCTCCTCAAAAGGAAACTCTTTCCACAATTCTCTGGACATATCCCGGAGTTCATTCAGATTATTTTTGATCCGGTTATAATCCTCGATATTCATGAAGTCACTGGCCTTCCAATCTGTCTTAGGAGTCTGCCACATATCCCATTTCCCTCCTTGCCTTTACTGATCCGGAGAATGCTCCGTTAAAATTCAGCGTATGCTCGTAAATTCGGAGCAACAGCCCTGATACATATTTGTTTTCCAGATATGCCAAATCGTTCGCGTCAAGCCGCGGATCCCCACGATAGCTCAGATCATATTCCCGGTCCGCTTTCATGTAGTCCCCGATCCAGTCCGCCAGATCCGCTGCATGAACGATATCGGATACCAGAGGATTTTCCCAGGTCTCTACCGTTCCTGTTGTGCCAAGTTGACGGCTTACTTTCGCCTGAGATGTCATGTACTCTTTTCCCGATACGATGACCTCACAGGCTCCCGATACCCCGGAAAGCTCCACGGTCGCAAAGTAACACCCTGATTCTACAATCTTCGCCGTCTGCCCCTCCTGTGCGTCCGTGATTGCACATGCAAGGTCATATGAAGCGTTCGAAAAGTAAAATGTATATCGGTTATCCAATGCTGATACCGCTATCGTTTCCCTCGTGAGTTCTTTCGCTGCTTCACTGCTCGGTCCGTAAATCGTGCGTACCACCTGCAGTTCCCTCACTTTTGCCAACTGTGTGCCCTTCGGCGTTTTCGTCAGTTCTTCGCCATACTGAAATTCATAATCGGTACTATCTCCGAAAATCACATTGTCGAGGATCACGCGGTTATATGGTGTTCCCTCTGTAAACTCCATGATCATCTGGTCAAATTCCGGAAATTCATGGTTTACTGTAATAGTCTCATCCAGCTTCGCGATTGTATAAGACTCCTGCTGCACTCCTGCAAGATACGTGTGAATGATCATCTTCTTAGGCGGATTCTGGCCGAATTCCAGCGTGATCCCAAAGCATTTATAGCCTGCTTCCATGTCGATCTCCAGAGACGGATTTTCCGTGAAGCTGCCGTCTGCTGCCGCCACCTGTTCTGATATATAGCCCGTGCTGATTTCTTCCGAAGCCTGACGTGGTAAAAAGTATCTTGTTGATTTTACATCCGTATAATCCCGCGCCGGTGATGCGTAGGCTCTTCTGGATCCACGCTGCAGGACTCCGGCCGCATTACTGTAATAGGTTTCATTGTCTGATTTTGCCATGGCATCCGGATTGAAACTGGATCCCATGAATATCTTTCCGGTCCGATCCTGATAAAGAAGACACCTTCCGGCGTTTGCAATCAACTGCAAAGCCTCCCGGTGAGACACCGCAGGCATGGGATTTTCTACCAGAATATCCTTTAAGTAGGTATCCAGCCAGTAATCGCGCCGGTCAACCCCCGCATCTTCCAGTACATCGACCGCTAAGTCGTACAAGCTGATTCCTCCCGAATGCAGGATCCCGCCATAGTACGTCCCCGTCAAATCTTCGAAACGATCCGACGCTGTGAAACTCATTTCTTCATCATCAGCTGACCACTCCCGAAGATATGCGGTTGCTCCCGGCATCCATTCCACAGAGCCATCATCTAATGTCTGACCATACAGCACTGTGATCTCTTGCCCGATTTCCAGATAGTTCACCGCGGACTCTGAATTCTCAATATCCCAAACGCGGTTCTTGTTGTTGATCGTCAGGTCCATGTCCAGAGTCGGCAGTTCCTCCATGATCGGACTGATATGCTCCTTTTTCGTGGCAGATAAGATCTCGCGATTTCCGAAGTAAATTCCGATACCCAGTGTGATCTGCTGGAGCCTGAACCGACTTTGCCCATTTACCATCTTTATCGGAGTGAATCTCAAGAATGTCGCTCCAATAAACAACTCATCCGTGGTAAATGCCGCCGTGGTGTTCCCAGTCACTGTGACCGTGTGATTATCCGATTCAATTGTAAAATCAACCGGATAGGCTTTTCCAAAGTCTATCGTGACTCCTTTGATATCATGAGCCTCCGGAAGCCGGATCTCGATAGGTCCCAGAAGTGGTTCACTGACAAGCCCCTGATTCAGCACCACGTCCGCCCTTGTACGGGGAAGAAAGTACATGCTGCCGTCTACAACGCTGTAGTTCTGGTCACACGTCGCATACAGTTCTTCCACCTTATAATTGTCAAGCGGCATCTTAAAGCTGCTGTAGTAGGTGTACTTGTCGTGATCCGGCACATACGCAGATGCCTGTGCCTCCTGATTGATCAATCCGATCGATACCCGGATATATCCCTGAAGCCGGAAGCTTCCCTTCATGTGTTCTTTGTATGCGTTGCTTGCTGACTGCATTATTCGATCACCCCGCAATCGATAATATTCACTTTGCAGTCCTGGTATCTGGTCGGAAGCCCGTCAGCGTCAAACTCGATCGGCGTGGCCGTCCGATTTCCAGGGTACATCCGGATCGTCTGGAAACAATTATGTACCATGTCCGGAATCTTCGCCGTCACCACAAACTTATCGAATTCCTGAAGCATCGCGGCCCACATCTCAGCATCCAGAAACTTCCACTGTAAGCTGTCTACCTTATGCTGATCCCGGCCGACCTTCTGCCCTACGAATTCTCCCAAAGCATTTTTTCCGTCTGATACGTTCGTTGCTACTACAAAATTTGCTCCGATATCTGGGGCGGGAAATTCCCGCCCGTTGATCGTGATCACTGCCATGTTCCCGCCTCCTTATGTCGTTTTCAGTGTGTAGCCAGTCCTCTTATCCAGCTCTGTCAGCTTCTTCTTGATATCCCGCACGTCGATCTTGACTGTCAGGTCCATCGCCTCGATGAGGTTGATGATCTGCTTCAGGAGATCCACCATAAGTGCCAGATACTGGTCACTCATATTGTTTCCGGACGCGAGTGCCACGGCACGGTCTACCATTGCCTGCATACGATCCTCCGGTGCTACAATCTCGCCGTAATGCCGGTTATCTCCGATCATTGCAAGCTGCGGTGTATTTGCCCTCACAAAGCCGCCCTGCGCCAGTCTTGGGAGTTTTACCGTGGACATATTCGGAATATCAAGACCGAAGCTCTCACCGCCGATTCCCGGCACCCAGTCCGGTACGTCAAAGCTCAGGTTATTCAGTGCGTCTATCATCTTGTTGACGCCCTTCACAACTCCGTTTGCCATCTTCTCAACTCCGGAAAGAATGCTGTTGATCGCTCCACGGATTCCGCTCCAGATATCATCAAAGATACTGATGGTCTTCTCCTTTAAGCCGCTCCATACGCTGGTCCATTTGTCCTTGATGCCGTCCAGTGCTGTGCTGATCCCGGACTTGATCGCCGTCATGATCGCCGTGATCTTATCACGAATTCCTTCGGTAATGGTCGATACCGTGGTACGGATTCCGCTCCAGATCTGCTCAGTCTTCGACTTCACGGAATTCCAGACTTCTGCGATCTTATTGCTAATAGCAGTAAAGATGCTCTCTACCAAGGCTTTTATCGCATTCCAGCAAGTCTCTCCAAAGGCTTTTACCGCATTCCATGTGATCGTCCACTTATTCTTGATTCGGTCTAATGTCAGCTCGATAATGGACCGGATCGCCTCGACCATGGTCGTCACCAGTGCCTTCATTGCCGTCCATGCGCCCGACAGCATCTGCTTTACACCGCTCCATGCTCTTTCCCAGTCAAGAGTAAAGACTCCTAACAGGAAGTCAAGAAGGCCGTTAAAGATATCAAGAACACCACTGATTACATTTCCGACATTCGTGAGGAAATTAAAGAATGCATCGATTGCCTTCCCAAGGTGGCTCGCGATCTTCGGCGCTACGTTCGCTATAAACCATGCCAGAAACGGCTGGAGAACTTTCTCCCATACTTCCTGAATGCACTCGGTTATTTTTCCTGCAAACTCCAGAAACTTATCAATTAACGGCTGTAAAGTTGATGTTGTAAAGTCAGCAAACCGGTCTGCCGCATTCTGAAGCACAGGGAGAATGTTCGCCTGAAATGTGTCCAGGAATACTTCTGCAAGCTTCGAAATGCCGTCGCTGAAGCTTTTTAAGAGTGGACTGATACTCTCATCATATTTTTTCTGTACTGAGTCAATCAGCCCCGCAAAGGTCGTTCTGATTGCAGATGTAACTGTCTGCACCACGTCCAGAATGCCTTGAAAAGCTGATTTGATCTTTTCCTGATTGTTTATGATCGGTGTCGCAATGAGATCTAAAACATCGCGGCCGAATGATCCCGCTAATGCGGTAACTCCCATAAACGCGTCTGAAAAAATTCCGATAAGATCTGCCGTGATCTGCTGCCCGGAACCGCTCCGTAATACTGTGAATATCTCCGCTACTGCTGCCGACAGATTTCCAGCTATTCCTGAAATATCGCCGACAATATCGAACATGGAAACGATATATCCCCGGATCCGGTCCGTATTCTGCTGCAGATACCGGTTTAGTCCTCCAAGTAGATTGTCCGCAATCGACATCCCGATAGATCCGAACGATCCGGCTATCTTCCCAAGGCTGTTCGCCGCAGTAGCCGCAAACTCATCTGCGGACCGTTTTACCTCCGGATCCCCGAAAATACTCTTAACGGACTCCCGAATTCCGTCAACAGACCTCTGAACATCATCAAAGACTGCTATATCGCCAAACCCGCTCCAGAATCCGTTCATGAAAGACTGCCGGAGCTCATTGATCTTCTTCTGGATGCTGTCCAGACGGCTGTCGATCTCATCGGTTCCTTCTGCGAGGGATCCCATGTCGATATCTTCGGCACCATAATCCCCACCGGCTCCGCCGCCGGAGTTTCCGCTTCCGGAACTGTCTGAAGGATTGATTATGTTCAGCTCATCGATCCCCGTGGACATGCCTTTCATGTCCTTGGCAGCCTTCTTTGCCGCAGTTCCGGCTCCTGATGCTGCGGATCCTGCTTTGTCTGATGCCGCGGCGACTGCCTCCATTCCTGCTGCTGCCGCAGAGACTCCTCCACCGGATGATTTCTTTCCGGATATCAGCTCCGTAAATGCCTTGAAAGCATTCGCCAGAGTCATCAGCTTCCCGATGATCGTATTGATCACCTTGAGCACCGGAGAAAGAACATTGATCAATCCCTGTCCGATTGTTGCCCTCAGGCTGTCAAATTGTAATTTGAGGATTCTTACCTGGTTTGCCCATCCATCGGAAGTTCTCGAAAAGTCTCCGGCCGCAGAGGTCAGCTGATCCTGCACAAATTTATACCGCAGGGCAACCTTTTCAGCCTCGGACATCTTCGCCGTCGTCTTGCCGAATCCATTTGCCAGAGCATAGCTGTCTAATGCGGTTTGCGTCATGACGATGCCCAGATCCTTCAGGCTCTCCGTCTCGCCGGTAAATACCGATTTCAGCTTTGTGTACGCTTCATCCTGACTGATATTGTAGAAAGACGCTACATCTCCCGCCAGACCGGTCAGCGTCGTTCCCATTTCGTACGCCTGCTGCTCACCGAATCCAAATGCCTTCGCCATAGCTCCGAAGGTTCCTGTGAACTTCTTTGCCATCGTCTCCGACAGTCCAAACTGAGCTGCGGAATTCTTTGCAAACTCATTGATCTTCTGATTCATTCGTGGGAACACAACGTCGACGACGTTCTGGACCTCCGCAAGGTCGGATCCGAGTTCAACGCACTTTGCTCCAAAATCTACAATCTTCTTTACAGCGAACGCGGCTGCCAGGGAGGCACCTGCTTTCTTTGCAAGTGCCTGGATCCCTGTCATCTGCTTCTCAAATGTTCCTTTATTGACGACCAGATCCAGCCCGATCTGACCAACACTGTCCGCCGCCATACCTATCACCTGCCTTTTAAGACAGGCACATCGGCACAGCGTCTTAGATTCTTAACTCAAATATTTTTTTACAGTCTTTATTCTTACACTTAAAAAAGACGCCTCTGCACTTGGCGTCCTCGGATCGATTCGCATTGACCGGATGCCCACAGTATGGGCACCGGACTTTCTCCTGCTTTACTTTTTCAATTTTTACCGCCTCCAAACATCTGAGCCATTATCTGCTCCAGAGCAGCCATCTCACGGTCATAGTTCTTTTCCGTCATATTATCGGCCTTACGGTCCCGCCATGCATCGTAAATACGGCGCTGATCCGTCGTGAAATGCTTGATCACTTCCTTATCCGTCTCGGATCGGATGGCTACTACACGCCCCAAAGCGGTATCCGGGGACAGCCCGGCCAGCAGCGACTTAAACTCATCCCAGGATACCGTCTCAAATTCTTTTGTTCGGATCCTAAGCCCGTACTGCGAGAGGAAGCTGGAAATGATCAGGTCCCAGTCCTCAAACAGGTCGTAGTACGGGTCAGTGCTCTCCCGATGTGTCTGTATCTCCTGAAATGACGCTTACCGCCGCTTCTACCACGGTGATAAGGTCTGCAAAATTCAGCTTCATGTCATCCAGTACTTTTCTGGATTCCTCAGGGAACACGAGATTATACAGTGTGATGACCTCTTTCGGCGTCGGATCGTCCCCCACCAAGTTCATGACCTTTAACATGGTCGGCGCATCCGCGTTCACCTCGATCTCCTTATCCTTGATCCTCAGCTTCGGATTTCCATCAAATTCCAGCTTACTTGTAATATCTACTACTTTTGCCATCTTCACTCCTCCTTATA
>OGEC01001358.1_pt1 | contig 12367 bp, 11 predicted proteins | sample 1570551 | NCBI WGS metagenome assembly OGEC01 (sample SAMEA2582127, study PRJEB24529) | metagenome | biome: Human gut stool | place: China | collected 2011 | reverse complement strand
CAATTGAGTCACCTCCTTAAAAATCGTTTCTTATACCTGAATGATTATATCATACAAGATATTGTGACGCAAGGATTATATTACACAATACGACTATTTCATAATATCTTTTAAAAATGATGTGCCTACTGCATATGGTGAAAGTCCAAAGTTCGCTAATACGGTTTGTCCTATATCACCAAAACTATGGCGTAAACCTAAATCGATAGCCTCTTTCATACTTGGGCTATAGGCAAGTAATGGAACGTGTTCACGCGTATGGTCTGTGCCATGCCATGTAGGATCATTACCATGGTCAGCCGTGATGATAAGCAAATCATCATCTTTCAATAATGGCAATAATCCACTCAATTGGTAATCGAAATCTTCGATAGCACGTTTATAGCCTTCTACGTTACGGCGATGACCATATAAACTATCAAACTCTACAAGGTTTACCATCATGAGGCCTCTTTCAAAGGAGGAACCTAATAAGTAAGGCACCACATTCATGCCGTGAGCATTCGATTTGGTTGGATAGCTTTCATCCCATCCGACATGAGCATAAATATCACCAATTTTGCCGACGGCCACCGTAGGAATTTGAGCAGCTTGTAATTCCTGTTGCACCATGCGATGTTCAGGCATGCGGCTATAGTCATGACGATTCGAGGTACGTACAAAATGACCTGTTTTTCCTACAAACGGACGAGCAATGATACGTCCTACATAATAGTCACCCACGCATACCTTGTTGCGTGTAATTTCACACATCCGATACAAATCCCCTAAAGGGATCACATCCTCGTGAGCCGCAATTTGGAACACAGAATCCGCAGAGGTATACACAATAGGTTTCCCCGTTTTCATGTGCTCTACGCCGAGACGCTCGATGATTTCAGTACCGGATGCAACCTCATTACCAAGATACCCATAGCCGGTTTCTTTAGTAAAAGTATCCATCAATTCCTTAGGGAATCCATCGTAAAATGTAGGGAACGGAACCGTCACAGGATGGCCCATCATTTCCCAATGACCACTAGTTGTATCCTTCCCTGTGCTGACTTCCTCCATTTTCCCATAAGCACCCATAACAGGTGTTTCATCGGTCTTAATATCAGCAATATTGGCCAATCCCAAAGAACGCAATGTAGGACAATGAATCAAACCTGCAGTTGCTTCGATATGTCCTAATGTATTAGATCCTTCATCATTAAATTTTGCCGCATCTGGGGCATGACCAATGCCAACAGAATCCATAACTAATATAATGATTCTTTTATACATAATAACTCCTATTGTAATATTCAGCTAGAATATTACATGCTATACTACCATTAAGAGCCAAGTAACGTGAGTTAGGGAATAAAAACGCCTAACGTATGAGGTATCCTACCACCTCAACACGTTAGGCATCATCATATTTCCGTATTTTAGATGAGCCTAACGCTAACAGCACGTTATTTGGCTCTCTTTATGTGTTCATTATACTATATATTATTTTTTTAATAAAGTCCTATTTAAGATATGGCATAGCAAGCATAAGTGCAGCCAGTGATTTACTATCCTTAATTTGTTCTGCCTTAATAGCCTCTAATAATTCAGGTAATGTATAGTATTCAAGTTCTACGTATTCATCTGGATCCCAATGAGTTTCACCCATGGTGAGATTTTTTGCTAAGTATAGATGTAATACTTCATTACAGAAACCAGGACTTGTGGCAATTGTGCCTAATGAGATCCATTCTTTAGCGCGGTAACCAGTTTCCTCAGCTAATTCACGTTTAGCACAATTAATAGGTTCTTCATTAGGATCTAATTTACCTGCTGGAATTTCAAGCAAAGGCTGTTGCAAAGCATAACGGAATTGGCGTTCCATTACGATTTTATTATCCTCTGTAACGACAACGATAGCAGTTGCCCCTGGATGGTGCACCACCTCACGCCACGCATCATTTCCATTTACATCAGCTATATCATAAGTAACCTTAATTAGTTTACCATCAAACTTTATTTCGCTAGATTTCTGTATTTCTTTGCTAATTGCCATACTTAATTCCTCGTATATATAAATGATTATTATATTATAAAACCTACAACTCATTATAGCACAAATTAATTACACAAAAAGAAGGTTCCTACTCGTCATATTGTGACTAATAGGAACCTGTTTTAATGAGTTATGTAAAAGTAGAAGGAAATCTAGCTACCATACAACACATTATTTGTGATTATTTATATATTTAATAACATCATCTAAGGAAATATCTAGATGCTTGCCTAGTATTAATCTCCATATCCGTCTAACAAGCTTGTAGAACAAATATAAACCTGCTAATGAAAAAAATAGACCAAATGGATTTTGTTCTAACGGATTCCGTAGATGAGGAAAAGGCCCTGGCACAGCTCCTATAATATTAGGCCATCTAAGTTCTTGATATACACCTTTAGGATGAACACCGGTTTTATTTCTATTAGAAGAAATATATTCTACTACATCGTCATATAATTTAGAATCTTATTTTTTTACACTTTCAAGAGCGTCTTTGATAGCATCTATCTTCATACAATAACCACTATACTACAAAACAATATTAGAATAACTAACTGATTACATGTATATTGCACAAAAGTGCATAAGTATAAAATATCTCATTAGGGTTCTGGTAATCAGTTCTACAGCCAATACTTTTCTTTTGTCCACCTTTTTAGCACTTCTATTTTAACACATCAAAACTATAATCTGCACAAAAATACTTAATATAATATTAATTTATAAAAGAATTTACTACAATATAAACATATGAATGAAACAACTCAACTTCAAGTTATATTTTAAACTTTAGCTTTAGTCATTTATTTGGAAGATTTGCGTAACTAATACTATTTTTAAATGATTACTTCATTGTGTCCATATATTTAGTAAAACTGGGATTCATACTTATGTCTAAACCATATACATCAAAAAAATATTTGTACATTCTGTACACTTGTGATTAGTATTTATACTGTTTTATCAACATGTAATTCTGGGTTATATGTTACATGATTTTTTAATCTATTAACATCTAATTCAATATTATAATTTTTAATTATTATATCAATAATATCCTTAGCTAAATTAGTAAGTTTCCAATACTCTATAAATGTAGTTTTTTCAAATTTTAGTGATTTAATTAATTCTATATCAGAATGAGCTATAACTTTATTTCTAAATTTTTTAATCTTCTTCAGCACATTATAATATTCCCCAGACTGTTTATCTAAGTATTTTTTCTCTTGATTATACCAATCAATTAAAGATTGAAACTCACAATCTAGATTGGATGAGTTTTCATTAACATACTCTATTATTGAAAATATATTCAGGATGCTATTAAAATCAAATAGTTTATATATCGCTAATATATATGAGTCTACACAGCATTTTCTTTTAGCATCAAACAAATAATCATGAGAAAGTTCAGGCTGTCTATCAAGATCAACATACAACAGATATAAATTATCAATATAGATTAATTCTTCATAAATATAAAATAGTGTCTTCTTAAAATCGTTAAAATCGTTAAAATCCTTAATCTGTTTCACATTATCATCTCCATGTACACCTTACATGTCATCTTCTATAAATACAATGAGTTTCACTAAAACCAGTATAGCAGATATAACTTCAAATTCATTATAAAATGGTTTTATTAAAATTAGATATTTATCTAATGTCACCACCATGATTATATTACTATTAAATTTAGATTATCAATAGCTTTCCTTAAAGTTGTTATAGCTGATCTAGGCAATATTACATATTTTGTGTAAGCAGTTCTCAATTAATTAAAGATTTATAATCATAACCATCCGTAGAACGGGTTATTTGATTTGCTCTGACCCTATGAGGGGCTTTCTATAGTAGTGGATCTCTAAAGAGAGCATTAAATAATATGACATCCCCTCTATTACCACTGGCGACCCTCTACTCAGGGCTTTTGTTTTGTCTATTTTACTGGCACACCCGTAAATGGGTTGGTATATTCTTTAAATTTTAATGTATCTTACACTATATCTTCTTGTAGTTGATTTAAAATATAATCTTTTATCGCTCTTTTATATCGTCCAACCGTATCCACATAATATTCTCTTTCCCCAAAATGTCTATTTCCATACTTATATTTTAAATTTGCAAGTTTATCAAATATCACGAGGCTACTTTTTAAATATCCCATAAAACTCGATACACTTAAATGTGGTGGAATTATTACTAACATATGGATATAATCCCGACAGTATTCCGTCTCTATAATCTCTACATTTTTATCTTACATAAATCTCTTAGAATTTAATCTACATCAACTTTTATGAGATTATAAATTATTTATCTCCTATACTTTGGAGTAAAACAATATGATATTTACATCTCCATTTACTAGGTGATAAGCTTTTTACATCATTCATTGACACCGAATCTCTTATGTTAAAATGTTGTGGTTGCCAGACTAACTACATTTTATCACTAGTGGGTTCTTTCCTTTTCTCTAAGAAATTCCACTACCCTTAATTTAACTATGGGTTTAGTCATACCTATTCGTCATAGAAAATAAATGTTTGGGTAACACCATAACGATGTTACCCAGACATTTATTATAGAGCGAAAAAACTTCGAAATGATTCAGCTGCTTTAGTATTTATATCATCAATATCAGTTTTATTAATAAAGAATCTATTACCTTCTGCTGTTTTAAGTTGTAAATCACAATTTTTATTTATGTCATTTCCATTCAGCCAATAAATCACAGCTACACACCAATCAGAAATCATATCTTCTGTAAAGCCAAATATATCAGCAGCATCTACAACATAGTCTAAGTATTTATTATATAAATCATTATCGAGTGCTAAAACTACTAACCACCAAAATATCAATTTATATAAATGATGTCTGTAACCTTCACCACCATAGGCAAAGTAACAATTCCTTGATGATGTCGTTGACTTACGAGGTAAATTATTAATCGTCTTTATATATATATATTTGTTAAAGCTCCCTGAAACAAGTTCAAGTAAAGAATTATATTTTTCAAATTTTTCTGAAACCACTCCTATAGTCAAAATATACTTATCGGGATCTAATTCACTAACCATAACTTTAGTAAATTCATTATTGCTCTCATGTATCCATGAGGGTGTAAAAACATTATAATAAAACTCAAATGAATCAAGTTTACTAGTAAAATAACTATCCAAGGTATGTTGTAATGTTCCAAGTCTAACTCTGAAATTATCCAATGTGGTATTTTCCTTTAATGTATCCATCGATTTATCCTTTTTCCCATATCTAATATATCAACAATAACTTTTCTATTAAACAAACTTATTTATTAAAAAAGAATTTAATACCGTCTGCACTTTTCAAATTAAGAGTAGCGCCATTATTAATTTCATTGCCATTTAACCAATATATCACTGCTTCACACCAATCATCCATCATAGTTTCAGTGAAACCGAATATATCGGCTACATTAGCCACATAATCCAAATACTTTTCATATAAGGAATCATCTAATGCTAAAATAACTAGCCACCAAAATATTAAAATATATTCATAATTTCCAATATTACGGTTACTAAATTGATAGGGTTTGTCTTTTACATCAGTTGGCAACTCCCCTAATCTTTTACTATATAAACTACATTGCTTCCCAATAATTAAATCTTTAATGGATAAAATATCAGTTTTTATATCGTCTTTAATTGTCCCAAGACCATATCTCTTTACAGTTTTCTTTGGAGATAATTCCTCTAATATTACTAATATAAATTCATTATTACTTTCATAGCACCAACTTGGAGTAAATATATTTATATCAAAATAAACACTATCTTTATGTCTATTCTTATTGTCATAAAATTTAAACCATTCTTGCATCAAACCTACACGATATCGAAATGATTCTAAACTACTATTTTCTTGAATGTCTCCCATCTTATTTATCTCCAAGTTTATTTTTAACTATTGCTTTCAGTTTATTTGATCTATTGAATAAATCTATTGTACTAATAGGAATAATACTATTTATACTATCCTTTAGTTTATGTGTTCTACAATCAGAATCATAAATAAAATCAATAAAATTCGCTTGAACAACTTTATGTAACTTTTCAGCATTAATTATATTTACATCCACATCAAGATTAGCACCTTTATACTCAACTTCAGTTCTCAACCCTTTTTGTAAATGTGCTGGCAATACAACGTCTTTAAACTTAATTCCAATATCAAATAATTCTCTTATATTCTCAGCCTCAACGTGAATACTTGGTTTACCAAACAGCCCAACATATCTAATGTTTTTGATTTCTTTATTGATAGTATATGTTTGCTTTTCATCAGCACATAAATAAATTAGTTCAGCCTTATGAATAACCGATTCATCTAACTCTTGTTGATTAAATACTATATTTTCTGTATTAGCTAATATATTTTCATCAGATGTTAAACGACGCAATCGATTTAACTTCTCTTCATGCTTTTGAATCTCATGTACTTCTACATCTAGATTTTCATACTCAACACCAAGAATATTGCATAATTTATTAACATAGGATGTATCACTAGTGTCAATTGAAAGGATCTGAGATACTATATCATTATAATCACGTGCCTCTAACCATATTTTTAATTTTTCATTATGATAATATCTCAATATACTTTCAACATCAGCATATTGTTGCAATTCTTCCAAAGTTCTAACTTTTACACCATTAGAAAACTCTAATGGAAATTTTATCTTTTTAGCCATAAATATTAATTACCTACTACTAACTAAATAATTTAAAAAAGGATTTAGCAGCACTACAAATTGTACTGCCAACTGATTTAACAGTACTTAACGCACCTTTTACAATTCGTTTTGCTCCATTATATACTGCCTTACCAATGACTGATCCAGCAATAGCACCAACAATACCACCTATAACATTACCAATACCCGGGGCAATAGATCCTAATGTTGCACCTAATTCAGCACCAGATAAAAAACCAAAATGACTTGCCACACCGATTGTAGTAGCTTCGCCCATGCCATCAACCGCCTCTATAGGTGTAATATCTCCATTCCCTAATTTATATAATACTTTTGCATTTTCAATAATTATCGCTCCAGCTAATCCTAATGATGCAGCAGAAGTATTCTTAGCTATTGGTAACATGCCTTTTCGTGTTGCAACTACAAGTGCTCCTGTTGTCGCAGCTTTAGCACCCGAATCTGCACCTGTAACAAATGCAGTTTTTATAACTTTATCAGATTTAACATCATTACCATTCAACAAATCTCCTACAACTTGAATGGAAGCTCCCAATGCTGCGCCGGTAACACCAGCAAGCATAGTTTGTTTTCCAATATTAGTAATCAATTGTTTATTTTTGTAATAACTCCAATCCTTCTTGCTTAAAGATTTTCCATCTTGAGCCCTATTTTGCAATGTTTTGGCTTGTCTTTTGCTTAACGCATCAGAAGAAACACCATCATCTGTTTTAATTTGATCTGATACTGTTTTCTGTTTACTAAGTTTAGACTTAACAACATCAGTTTGATTTTTAGGGACTAATATACGTTGATTATTATAATTTTTATCATTTACCATACTAGCCGTTGCATTTGCATCTTTACCAAATTTCACTTGGTGACGCTGTATATTCTTTTGCCCCCAAAACTTATCATCAACAGCTATATCTACAGAGTTTTTACCATATGTTTGCCCTGCTTCTGGTTGCAAAACACGTGCTCTAAAATTAGAATTCTCTAATGATGCATTAGCATTAAATGTATTTACTAACTCTTGTTCAGCTATAAACCCATCTAAATTAGGATTTTGATTAATAGTCCCTGCTTGTGTAGTTACTACATTAATCATATCCTCATTACATCTTGCAAGTGTACTGTCAATCTCAGATAAATATTGCGTGAATCTTTCAGCACTAAAAGCTTCTCCACCTTTTAAAATTGTATTATTAAGCCATGTACTTCTACTTACATTATTGGATTTCGCCTTTTTATAATCATCTTGGGCTTTTTCATAACGCTCTAACGATTCTATACTGGACTTTGCAAGTTCATCAGCCTCTTCTTCACTTATTTCAGGCATTTCTGATTTAAAATAACCCTTTAACCATACTTGGTTAGATACACCTGATTTATTTACAGAATTATCATAAGAGCTAGTGGCTTTTTTTAGTAAACCTTCAAATGCTTTCACATTAATAGTATTTGCCATGATTCCTCCATTATTTTGAAGCATTCTTAAATTTCTTTTCTTTATACATCTTAATCATGTCATCTATGGATTTACTCATGATAACCTTTAATGAATGTGTATTATCAATAGATTTAATAATATCGTCAGTAGTAACTGCGTTACGTTCGGATGTGAAAGCTAATTCTATGGCATCTTTTACAACACCTTCAATATCTGCACCGCTATATCCATCTGTTTTACTAACAATTTTATTTAAATCTATATTAGGTAAATCTATTGGACGTCTTTTTTCTAGATGAATTTTAAAGATTTGCTCTCGTTCTTTATTATTTGGAAACTCAACAAAAAATACTTCATCAAGTCGACCTTTGCGTATCAATTCCGCAGGTAATTTATTCACATCATTTGCAGTCATAATAACAAAAACTTGGCTTTTCTTCTCCTGTAGCCATGTTAAAAAAGATCCAAGTAATCGATTCGTAATATCGCCTGTAGATGAACCACCACTAACACCAGAGAAAGCTTTTTCAATCTCATCAATCCACAAAACACACGGAGAGATATCCTCAGCTATCTTTATTGCCTTACGCATATTTTGTTCAGATTCACCGACATACTTCCCCATAATGCGCCCCATATCTAACCGTAACAATGGAGTATTAAAAAGTTTAGCAGTCGCTTTAGCACTTAATGACTTACCACAACCAGGAATACCTGCAATTAGAACCCCTTTTGGCATATCTACACCAAAAGCTTTAGCTGCATCTATATCTTTATATATCTTTGCCTTATTTTGAATCCATTCTTTTAAAACTTCTAAACCACCAATATCATTCATCGTTTCATCTAATGCAATCATCTCAAGAACGCCAGACTTCTTAACAATTTGTTTTTTTTGTTCTAACACTAACTCAAGATCATTAGATGTAATTTCACCATCATCTGCATAAGATAAGGCTAAAATATTTTCAATCTCATACTTTGATAGACCTCTAAACGCATTAACAAGTTTTCCTTTTAATATATTATCAACTGGAATATCCTGTTCATTACAAAATTTCTCAATACATGAAGCTATCTCATTTGGCCTAACAGTATCCTCGTCTATAATAGTTACGAATGGCTCTAATTCAACTGGTAATTCAATATTTTCCCCCAGTAAAACTAATGTACACTCTTCAACCCCACCTGTAGTAATTAATTGAGCAATATATTTTAAAAGACCAATAACTTTTGGATTACTAATATGATGTCTAATATCTTTCAAAATAACAATAGAAGAATTTAAATCCTCACCACCGGTAGATACCAAGAATTGCAACATTGAATCTAACGTTATATCATTAGCATCTGATTCATTTACTACCATACCTATTTCTGACCATTGAATAACAGTCCTACTATCATCCAAATTTGCTAATGTATTAACAGCATTAGGCTCATCATATGTGTTATACATTAAAATAGGAAATCCAGCATCCATATAACGTGCTAATTTACTTACAGATGTATTCATTTTCTAATTCCCCCAAAATATGTTAACATCCCCATGTATATTTAATTCTTCATTTTTACTTCATGAAATATCATATCACAAATAAAAAAAATTGAATACCAATATATAAATCGAAAATATAACATCAAATATATCGATTCAATTATTGTTTTACACACTGTGTAAAACAATATCTTCTTATGGATTAATTTTAGTATATCTAACCCTATACGTAATTTTTTACACACAAAAAAGCCGCCCAACCTAAGTTGAGCGGCTTTCACCATTCTGTTCAGAATTGTATGTAGTTTACATAGTCCCAGTGCTACCAATACCACCAGTTCGTACGCCTGTTGCATCGTCATCATTGGTGATAAGGTATTTAGAGAAAATGCCTTGCGCAACGCGTTCGCCTTTTTCAAGGGTAACAGGTTCGTTACCAAAGTTTAGGAGGGCGATCATGATATGACCTTCGTTGTCCTCATTGTTGTAGTAATCGCTATCGATGATACCTGTGCTGTTCACAAGTGCTAGTTTGCGTTTAATAGCCATGCTAGAACGGATGTGGATGGCAAGGTATTCGTCGTATGCCATGAAAGCCTTAAGGCCGGTTGGCACAAGAACTACTTGATTTGGTTCTAATGTAACAGCTTCAGCGCATTCAATATCATAGCCTGCGCTTTCTGTGGTTTTACGTGTTGGTAAATTGATATTTTGTTCTTCAAAAGCAGAAACTACTTCAAAGCCACGAATATCCATGTAACACCTCTTATTTTAAACAATCTTTACGGGACAAGTTTACACGGCCCTGTTTATCGATTTCGATAACTTTTACCATGATTTCATCCCCTACACTTACTACGTCTTCTACATTTTCAACGCGTTCTTTTGCAAGTTTGGAAATGTGTACAAGACCTTCTTTACCTGGTAATACTTCTACGAAAGCACCGAATGCCATCAAGCGAGTTACTTTACCAAGGTATACTTCACCTACTTCAACTTCTTTAGTAAGATTTTCGATGATTTGTTGCGCTTTTGCCGCACCTTCTTGGTCTACAGAAGCGATAAATACTGTACCATCATCTTCGATGTCAATTTTTGCACCTGTTTCATCAATGATGCTACGGATTACTTTACCGCCAGAACCAATTACATCACGGATCTTATCTGGATCAATTTTCATTGTAATGATGCGTGGCGCATATTGAGACATTTGTTTACGAGGTTCAGCAATTGTATCTAACATAATGCCCATGATGTGCATGCGGCCTTTATGAGCTTGTTCCAATGCTTCGTGAAGGATTTCACGGGACAAACCAGAAATTTTAATATCCATTTGGATAGCTGTTACGCCCTTAGCTGTACCAGCAACCTTGAAGTCCATATCGCCAAGAGCATCTTCCATGCCTTGGATATCAGTCAAGATTGTGTAGTGTTCACCTTGTGTTACAAGACCCATAGCAATACCAGCTACAGGAGCTTTAATAGGCACACCAGCATCCATCAAGGACAGTGTGGAACCACATACAGAAGCCATGGAGCTAGAACCATTGGATTCTAATACTTCGGATACTAGACGCAATGCATATGGGAATTCTTCTTCGCTAGGAATTACAGGTACCAAAGCGCGTTCAGCTAAAGCACCATGACCGATTTCACGACGTCCAGGGCCACGGGAGGAACGAGTTTCGCCTACGGAGAAGGATGGGAAATTGTAGTGATGAATATAGCGTTTTTCTGTTTCTAAGCCAATGCCATCGATAGTTTGTTTTTCAGACAATGGAGCCACAGTAGCTACGTTCAATACTTGAGTTTGACCACGTGTGAATAGACCAGAACCATGAGTACGAGGCAATACACCTGTACGACAAGAGATTGGACGAACTTCATCAAGTTTACGGCCATCTGGACGGATTTTTTCAACAGTGATCATATGACGAACGATTTCCTTCGTCATAGCATCGAATGCTTTATTTACGTCAGCTAAGTTATCTGGATAGATTTCCGCAAAATGTGCTAATACGTCTTCACGCACTTCAGTTTCTTGTGCATCGCGTTGTTGTTTATCTGCACAACGAACGGCTGCGTCAAGTTTATCATGACCATACGCACGAACAGCTTCAGCGATTTCAGCAGGTACGTCTTTGCTTTCAAATACGCGTTTTTCCTTGCCTACTTTAGCTTTTACTTCTTCTTGGAATGCAACGATTTTCTTAATTTCTTCGTGAGCAGTCATGATAACTTCAAGAATGGTTTCTTCTGGAACCTCTTGAGCGCCACCTTCAACCATGAGGATAGCGTCTTTTGTACCAGCTACTACGATATTAAGGTCAGTTTCTTCTAATTGTGTTTTTGTTGGGTTTACAACAAATTCACCATTTACACGCCCCATGCGAACGCCAGCAATTGGACCAGCCCATGGAATATCGGAAATAGATAATGCTGCAGATGCACCAATCATACCACAGATAGCAGGATCACAATCTTGATCTACGGACATAACTGTAGCTACAACGTGTACTTCGTTACGTACACCTTTATCAAATAGTGGACGAATAGGACGGTCAATCAAACGGCTATTCAAGATAGCAGATTCAGGTGGACGTGCTTCACGTTTAATAAAGCCACCTGGTAAACGACCAA
>OGEC01001351.1_pt1 | contig 12410 bp, 10 predicted proteins | sample 1570551 | NCBI WGS metagenome assembly OGEC01 (sample SAMEA2582127, study PRJEB24529) | metagenome | biome: Human gut stool | place: China | collected 2011 | reverse complement strand
AGATTTGAGTCATTCCCACTTTTTTCCCTAAGATTCCTTTTGTCATGAGAAAATAGTTCCTTTTCTATAGTTTTTTATTCAAAAAGTTTTTAACGAGCGTTTTTTATGCTCTTGATCAAGCTTTAGATTAAAGTTTGATTTCTACGTTTACACCACTTGGAAGATCCAATTTCATCAAAGCGTCAACTGTTTTTTGAGTTGGGTTGATGATGTCGATCAAACGTTTGTGTGTACGCATTTCGAATTGTTCGCGAGAATCTTTGTATTTGTGAGTCGCACGAATGATTGTGTAGAGGCTACGCTCAGTTGGAAGTGGGATTGGACCCGCAACTTGTGCACCTGTACGAGTAGCTGATTCTACGATTTTTGCAGCCGCTGTATCAAGTGTACGGTGTTCGTACGCTTTCAAACGGATGCGGATTTTTTTGTTTGCCATCTTTTTCTCCTTTTCGTCTATTTAAGATAATAGGCTAGCTCCACAAGAAAACCGACGCGCGTTGCGTGGCAATGCAACCGAGCGTGTCGCAACCTCTTGCATCAAAGCTAATAGCTGTTTTTCACAGCACCATAGTAGTTTAACACAAACAAAGTCCCAATGCAAGGGATTTGAGAAGATTTTTTTCGTTTTTTTGATGAAAGTGTTTTCGAAAGAATTAGAGTTCTAAAAAAGTTGTTATTATATAGGAAAAAGGGAGCGAGACAGAACAAATTTATATCCAATTTGTTCGTCGTCTCGCCCCCGCACAGTTGATTAGGTTATCTTTGGAGCTTAACAAGCGAACAAAGATACCAATCAACCACTGCGTCTAGCAGTTATTCCTATTATTCTCAGATGGCTGTAGTCTTTTTTCTTCCTATTTAGCGTTTCCTAGAAATTCCGTCCTGATTTGTTATAGCCATATTTTTCGACGAAATGCTCACGGAATTCTAAGAGATTGTCATCCATGATGGCTTGACGGACCTGTTTCATGAGGTTGATCAAGAAGTATAGGTTGTGGTAGCTAGTCAAGCGAATGCCGAAGGTCTCATCTGCCTTGAGGAGGTGGCGAAGATAAGCTCGGGTGTAATTCTTACAAGTATAGCAATCACATTCAGGATCCAGCGGTGTAAAATCTTCTGCAAATTGCGCATTTTTCACTACCAGGCGTCCTTGACTGGTCATACAGGTCCCGTTTCGCGCAATCCGCGTCGGCAAGACACAGTCAAACATGTCCACTCCACGAATAACCCCATCGATCAGACTGTCTGGAGCCCCCACTCCCATGAGATAGCGCGGCTTGTTTTCTGGTAAGAGCGGAGTTGTGAAATCCAGCACCGCATTCATCTCTTCATGGCTTTCCCCAACAGCTAAGCCACCGATGGAATAGCCTGGAAAGTCCATGCTGACCAGATCTTGAGCAGATTGACGGCGCAAGTCTTCAAATCCAGCCCCTTGGACAATCCCGAAAAGACCTTGATCATGAGGGCGACGGTGAGCCTTAAGCCCACGTTCTGCCCAACGACTGGTCCGTTCGATTGATTTTTTTACATAATCATAGGGCTGATAGAACTGAGGGCATTCATCAAAGGACATCATGATGTCGCTCCCTAGATTGTTTTGGATGGAGATGGCCTTTTCTGGAGAGAGGAACATCTTCGAGCCGTTGAGGTAATTTTTAAAAGTTACCCCTTCTTCAGTGATATTGCGGGTATCCGCTAATGAATAGACCTGGAAGCCTCCACTATCTGTCAAAATGGGCTGGTCCCAGTTCATGAACTGGTGCAGTCCACCTGCTTTTGCAACTAGTTCATCCCCAGGACGAAGCCAGAGATGGTAGGTGTTGGCCAAAATAATTCCGGAACCCATTTCCTTGAGTTCTTCTGGCGATTGGGTCTTAACGGTTGCCTGAGTCCCTACAGGCATAAACATTGGTGTCGGGAAGGTCCCGTGAGGGGTGATAATTTCTCCCAGACGAGCACCTGTATGCTTTTCTTTTTTGATTAATCGATATTGAATCGGTGAATCTGTCATGGTTACCTCCGTACTGGGAAAAACAGTCCCAGCCTTCTTATTCCTGTCACAGTTTTCCTGTGAGCACCTGTACGATTGTACCAAATTTTACCGGCTCTGTCACGGACTTATGTTATAATAAAAAGTACTACTATGAAGAGAGTGTCATCTATGAACCTTAAATTGATCCGCCTCCGGGCACGTACCATGCAAGTCCAGCAACCGGGCTTAGCTATCCTTTTTGCTCTTCCGGTCCTGTTGACCATTCTTGCTAACTTTCTCTTAAGTGGGCAAGATCTAATCGATCTACTACCGGATATGACTTTGCAGCAAGCAAGTATCTACATGATCCAGCGACAGCTCTTTCCTTCCGTCGTCTCCTTTGTCATCTCCATTTTAGTGGTCGGTGCGACTTTTAGCTATTTAGATACGATTAATCCCAAGATCGAGCACCGAACACGGGTGTTAGATATCTTTAAACAAGATCGCTTTACCTCTGTATTTGCCACCTTGATCTTGAAGCAAGCCGTCCTCTTTTTATGGGGACTCATCCTCTATGTGGGGAGTCTCATCAGCACCTACGCCAGCATTCGATTTTTGGCGATCTACGATAAGGTGAGCAACCCTAGCACTTTGAGCGCTTCCAGTCCTGAATTCCAATCTCTCATGCAACAAATGCCTCTGATGACTGCTGGTGTCATACTTGGCCTGATTGGCCTCCTCTTTTACCTGCCACAATACTACAGTCTCAGTTTGGTCGAATTGATCCTCTACGAGCAATTACGAGACGGCAACTACAAGGGAGCCTTTGGAGTCCTTCGCCAAAGTCGTGAAACCATGAAAGGGTTCCGCAGCAATCGCTTGGTGCTCGACCTAACCTTGATTGGTTGGTACTTTTTGAATTACTTCACGCGCGATGTCATCGGCTTTTATACCATGCCTTACTTTATCAACTGCCAAATTGCCTTTTATGATCAAATCAAGCAGATCAAACAAGGGCCACGCCATTTCACAGGCCATCCAAGCCATGAAACTGAATAAGAGTAAGAAGAAAACCCCAGCTTGCTGGGGTTTTCTTCTATTCAATTGTTTATCATTTATAAACCGTATAGGGAGTCCCCTAAGATCAGTCGGGTGTGTTCCCGTTTGATACAGCGGTTCATGACAATATCTTCTCGACCTGCTCCTCGAAGAATTTCTTCTGCTTCTTGATTTTCCAGTCCCAATTGTGCCCAGAAAATTTTTGCATCCGTCTCAATAAAATCACGTGCCACATCTGGTAAAAACTCACTGCGACGGTATACATCGACGATATCTACTGGGAAAGGAATCTCCTGCAAGCTAGCGTACACCGTTTCTCCAAGAATCTGGCCACCAGCTGCACGAGGGTTGACAGGAATAATCCGATAGCCCCGCTCTTGCATCTCCTTGCTAACACGATGACTGGTCGTATCTTCACGGTCAGATAATCCAACCACAGCGATGATCTTGCTGGTTTCTAGGTAATGTTTGATAATACCATCACTAGGATTGCGAAATGAATAAGCCATAAGAATCTCCTTTTGTATGCGTTTCCTTTCTTTAAATAGTATAACAATACGGAAGGCATTGCAAGTGTTTGTCATTAAAAGCGGTAGGAAACTGAAAAGTCTCCTACCGCTTTCTGTTTTGAACAAACTTAATCTTATTTGGCTTCATACCATGTTTTGCCTTCATTCTCATCGGCTTCCAGCGGTACCGCAAGTTCAATAGCGGATTCCATGGTCTCTTTGACGAGTTCTTTGATCGCTACCAGTTCATCACTTGGCACTTGCAGAACGATTTCATCGTGGACCTGAAGAAGCATCTTGGTCTTGTACGCTCCTCTTTCTAGCGCTTGGTCCAAGTGGATCATGGCAATTTTCAAGATGTCTGCTGCCGATCCTTGGATCGGTGAGTTGATAGCTGTCCGCTCCGCAAAGCCTCGAACATTGAAGTTGCGAGAATTGATATCTGGAATCTCCCGACGGCGCTTGAAGAGAGTCTCCACATAGCCTTTATCACGCGCTTCCCGTACCACTCTCTCCATATAGTCCTTGATGCCAGGGTAGCGTTCGAAGTAGGTCTCAATGTAGGCCTTGGCTTCTTTTCGACTGATCCCTAAGTTGTTAGACAGTCCAAAGTCGGAAATTCCATAAACCACACCGAAGTTTACTGCTTTTGCATTGCGACGGTCGTTCGGCGTCACGTCTTCTGGTTTTTCAATATTGAAAACGCGCATAGCAGTCGATGTATGGATATCTGCCCCATGTTTAAAGGCATCAATCAAATGCTCATCTCCCGAAATATGGGCCAAGACGCGCAATTCGATCTGTGAATAGTCCGAACTCAGCAAGACACTGTTTTCCTCTTCTGGGACAAAGGCCTTACGAATAAGACGACCTTGTTCCAAACGGACAGGAATGTTTTGCAGGTTGGGATCCACGCTGGACAAACGGCCTGTCTGCGTCAAATCCTGCACATAGCGGGTATGGATCTTCCCATCTTCCAAAATCCAGTCTTGAAGACCAATAACATAGGTCGACTGAATCTTAGCAATTTGGCGGTATTCAAGAATCTTAGACACGATCGGTGCGATAGGAGCTAGGCGTTCCAAGACATCAACGGCTGTGGAATAGCCGGTTTTGGTCTTCTTCGTATATTCAAGAGGGAGTCCCAATTTTTCAAAGAGGATGACGCCCAATTGTTTTGGAGAATTGATGTTAAACTCTTCGCCCGCCAGCTCGTAAATTTCTTGAGTCAAGCGTTCCAAGACCACTTCGTTTTCCACCTGCATGTCTTCTAGGGTCTGGCGCTCTACCTTGATCCCCGCGATTTCCATCTTGGCCAAAACAGCTGCTAGTGGTTGCTCCATATCATAGAGCAAATCTAGTTGGTCATGGGCTTGCAACTGCTCCATCATGGGCTCTTCGGTATCCAGTAGAACAGCGACTTTCCGTGCCAAATGCTCTAATAGGACCGCCTTTTCAGGGATGGCTTTTTTGGCTCCCTTGCCATAAACGACTTCGTCCAGCGGCAGCGCAATCTGACTATAGAGACTCGCGATGGTTGAAATCTCATTGTCCTCTACGGTCGACAAGAGATACTTGGCCAATCGACTGTCAAACGCGGGATTTTGAAGGGTAATGCCCAAGTGGCTGAGCAAGACCTTGGCCCGTTTGAAGTCATAGATCTTGAGCGGCGTTTTTTCAAGAAATTCTTTGAAAATCGGTGTTTGTAAAAGACCAGTATCTGTACTCGCGTAGAGTTGACCTTTGGTCCCCCATGCAAAACCGATGATGGGTTCCGTATGGTAATTGTCCCCAAAAATCTCAAAATGGAAGAAACTATCTTCCGTGAGCATATCGGAAGTAACTTGCTCGACTTCTGTATAGTCAATAGCTACAGGAGCTGCTTCTTCTCCACTGAGATCCAAGGCCTGACGGAGTTGCTTGAAGCCCATCTCCTCATAAAATTTGGCGAGATTTTCTAGATGAGGGCCCGTATAGGTGATATCGTCAAGCCCAATCTCAATGGGTGCATTGGTATCAATGGTCGCAAGAGTCTTAGACAGATAGGCCTGCTCCTTATCGTTGATGAGGTTTTCCTTCATCTTAGAAGCCTTCATCTCGTCGATATGCTCGTAAATGCCATCGAGAGAGCCGTATTCTAGGAGTAGTTTGATCCCGGTCTTTTCTCCGATCTTGGTGACACCTGGGATATTATCCGACTTATCTCCCATCAAGGCCTTGAGGTCGATAAATTGCTCTGGTGTCAGCCCCATCTTTTCTTTCAGATAGGCTGGAGTGAATTCTTCAAACTCTGCTACCCCTTTTTTGGAGATTTCAACCACCGTATTGTCATCCGTCAGCTGGATCAAATCCTTGTCCCCAGAGACAATGGTCACATCAAATGGCACCGAGGTAGTTTCTGCCATCTTATCCAGCGTTCCAATAATATCATCCGCTTCATACTGAGCCAGTTCATAATGGCGGATTCCCAAATGATCCAGTTGTTCACGAATAAAAGGAAACTGCTCACGGAACTCATCTGGAGTTTTTGCACGGCCCCCTTTGTAGTCGGCATACATCTCCGTCCGAAAAGTCGTCTTTCCTGCATCAAAAGCAACGAGGACATGGGTCGGTTGGATGCGCTCCAAGAGATGGCTCAACATGAGATTAAAGCCATAGACCGCATTGGTATGCAGACCATTGGCATTTTTGAAGCGATCAATTTGATTATAGAGTGCGAAAAAGGCACGAAAAGCGACGGAAGACCCATCGATGAGTAGTAATTTATTCTTTTTTTCCATAGGCCTATTATACCACGAATCACAAGGTCTCTGGTACATAAAAACTCTACCCTTTCGGGTAGAGCCTTCTTTAGGAGTTTCTTATGAAAAATGAAGAGAAGTGTTTATTCGCCGTAACAAGAACCTTGTTGTGGCAATTTCTTAAAGCGTTTTGGATAATTAACTGAGATTTTCATTTTCTGTACCTCATTTCTTATTGGATGAGTACAGTATACTAGAGAAACCTAAACGATTCCTTATAGAAAGCTTCAAGAAAACTAAAAGCTGAGGCGCAAAACACGCGGTTGTTTTTTCCTACAAGCTGGTAACTGAAGATGGAGCCCTGTCTCATCTTGGCTCCAAGAAAGAAGCTGACTTTCTCCAAGGAGTTCCACCTTTTGAATGCGCGCATGAAGGATTCTCGGTTGCTTGAGATCATAGGCGAGAGACGGCAAGGTCAGCTCTTCTATCCTTCCACTTGGTTCCAGCTGGATAGCATAAAGCAGGCCTTCACGCATGGTATAGCGGAAATCTTGGCTGGTATAGAGTGGCGCTTTCCCGTCTGAGAAGGAACCTTCCTGGGCCTCGGTCGGTCCGTCCGATGACACCCGCCAAGGCCGACTCTGATAAATGGCTTCTCCATTTACCGCCAGCCAGTCCCCGATCTCTGTGAGGATGTCTTGGTCTTGCTCAGGTATAGTGCCATCTGCCTTGGGTCCAATATTGAGCAGAAGATTGCCATTTTTGGCCACAACATCGACTAAATTTTGTAGCAATTCCTTACTGGTCTTGTAGGCTAGATCCTGGGTATAGCACCAAGAATTACGGGCGATCGCGGTATCCATTTGCCACGGAAAGGCTTGCGTCTCTCCGTATCCTCCCCGCTCCATCTCAACGATTCCTGAACCGAAAGGGAGGGCATCCTGTTTGTAACAAACAGCCACCTTGCGATCCTCTTGTGCTGCTAGATTGTAATAATACGCCAAAAAGCGCATCAAGTAAGGACGGAAACTCTCATGCTGGATCCACCAGTCAAAATATAGGAGCTCTGGCTGGTAGTCCCGCACCAGTTCACAGGTTCGCAACAGCCAATCTTCCAAGAATTCTTTACTTGGATAAGGCTTGGAAGTCAGATCAAAATGATCCTTTGGCTCTGGCTCGGCTGGCCAATAAAGGCTGTCTCTTGGGATTTCTTGCGGAATGTCACTAGTGAATTCCTTGCCATGTGAAAAGAAAAACTGGTGCTCTGCCCGGTGAGAGGACGTACAGAAGTGCAGGCCACGTTTTTCTGCTTCCGCTCTCAGTTCTCCTAAGACATCTCGTCTCGGCCCCATTTCTAGGCTGTTATAAGACGAGAGGCAAGAGGCATACATCTGAAAACCATCGTGGTGCTCCGCAACTGGGAAAAGATACTGGGCCCCCGCCTTTTGAAAGATATCCAGCCAAGATGCCGGATCAAATCGATCCGCTGCAAAAAGAGGAATGAGATCCTTGTAACCAAAGCTAACCTGGTCTCCAAAATGCTCTCGATGATAGTCATAGCAAGGATTCCCTTGGATATACATATTTCGCGAATACCATTCCGAACCAAAGGCAGGTACACTGTAGACGCCCCAGTGGATAAATATTCCAAATTTGGCATCTCGATACCAATCTGGATAGACTTGATGGCTAAGAGAGTCCCAGGTTGGTTCAAAAGGACCTGACTGGACAACTTGATCAATCTCTTCAAGGCTTATCATTCTCTTCTCCTCTTTTCTTGTTACTACCTCTATTGTAACGAGAAAGCCTCGTTTGTAAAGACAAACGAGGGGAATGTTTAAAATAGTAGACAAAGAGCTTGATCTAGGAGAATCAAGCTGATGATGAATGAAATGAAGCGTCTAGCCCTTCACTGCTTGAGAAATAAAACGAGCGATGGCGTCTGTCTCCCCTTGGTGGAGAGCCTTAACGATTTTGGACCCCACAATAACTCCATCTGAGACCTTGTTGAAACGGTGAACATCCTCCATGCTGGAAACTCCAAAACCTGTTAAAACAGGGATGGGCGCTATTTCGTGTAATTGGGCCAAGTGATGGTCCAAATCATCTCGATAGCTACCAGATTTCCCCGTCACTCCATTGACAGCAACGGCATAGATAAACCCTTCTGCATCTTGGATCAATTTCTTCTGGCGCTCGATTCCTGTGGTTAAGCTCACTAGCGGCACCAAAGCGATGTCTTTATCCACTAAGAGAGGCTCTACCAGATCCGCATGCTCATGAGGAAGATCCGGAATAATCACTCCCTTGACCGCTGTTCCTTCTACAGCTCTAAAGAAGTTTTCGAGCCCATATTGGAACAAGGGGTTGAAATAGGTCATGATGACCAAAGGAACAGTAGTCTTCAAGCGCTGGATCGTTTGCACCAGACCCTCTGTCGTCGTCCCATGGGCTAAACTGCGTAATCCTGCCTCTTCAATCACAGGGCCATCTGCCACCGGATCTGAAAAAGGAATGCCAACTTCAATGGCTGAGACACCAAGCTCCTCCAAAAATTGGATGGTTTCCTGCAAACCTGCCAGGCCTTTTTCATGATCTCCTGCCATGATATAAGGAACAAAGATCCCTTGCTGCTGGTCTTTCAGCTTTTGTAAATGCTCTGTTAAGGTCTTTCCCATCTTACTCTCCCCTCTCTTGTTCTAGGCGGTCTTTGACTTGTACCACATCTTTATCCCCACGACCTGATAAGCAAACGATCATGGATTTTTCAGGCCCCATTTCCTTGGCCAATTTCACCGCATAGGCGATAGCATGGCTCGATTCCAGAGCTGGAATGATTCCTTCTACTTTCGAAAGCAATTGAAAGGCTTCTAGGGCTTCTTGGTCTGTCACAGGCACATAGGTTGCCCGCTTGATCTCATGAAAATAAGAATGCTCCGGCCCAATTCCTGGATAATCGAGACCTGCTGAAATCGAGAAGGCTTCTAAAATCTGTCCATGGGCATCCTGTAACACATCCATCAAGGCACCGTGAAGGACTCCCGGACGTCCTTTGGTCAAGGTTGCTGCATGCTGGTCTGTATCCACTCCAAGCCCAGCAGCTTCTGCCCCATACATGGCAACAGAGGTATCCTCAACAAAAGGATAAAAGAGGCCAATAGCGTTCGATCCTCCTCCTACACAGGCTAGGACGGCATCTGGCAGCGCACCACCATTTTGCTCTGCAAATTGGCGTTTGGCTTCTCGACCGATGACACTTTGAAAATCACGGACAATCTCTGGGAATGGATGAGGTCCTAGAGCAGAACCCATGATATAGTGGGTATCCTCCACATTTGCTACCCAAGCTCTAAGAGCAGCATTGACCGCATCCTTTAGGACACGCGACCCATCTGTTACTGATTGAACCTTGGCGCCCAACAATTCCATCCGAAAGACATTGAGGGCTTGGCGTTTGACATCTTCTTCCCCCATGTAGATGGTACATTCCATATCAAATAAAGCAGCAGCTGTTGCTGTTGCAACACCGTGCTGTCCGGCCCCTGTTTCTGCGATGATCTTCTTTTTGCCCATCCGATGTGCCAGCAAAACCTGTCCTAGGGCATTATTAATTTTATGAGCCCCTGTGTGGTTGAGGTCTTCTCTTTTAAGAAAGATCTTGGCTCCACCGACATACTTGGTAAGATTCTTAGCGTAATAGAGCGGTGTTTCCCGACCGACATATTGTTTCAGAAGCTGATCCAATTCTGCTTGAAAAGAAGGATCTGCTTGACTTTCTCTGTAGGCTTTTTCTAATTCTAAAACTGCTGTCATCAAGGTTTCAGGGACAAATCGTCCCCCGAACCGCCCGTAAAATCCGTTTTTATCTGGTTGTTTATATGCCATGCTTGACCCTTTCTATAAATCGTTTTATCTTTTCTTGATCTTTTTTTCCATTTGTCTCGACCCCACTGGATACATCCACCGCATAAGGATGAAAGAAGCGAATGGCATCTGCTACATTGTCTTCCGTCAAACCTCCTGCAATAAAGAAGGGCTTTGTAACGTTTTGACTTTCGAGTTCTTGCCAGTTAAAAGTCTGCCCACTTCCTGCTACAGGAGCATCAAAGAGCAGATAATCGGCACTGGTCTCAGAAAGAGCTGTATCTTTCCCCACTTGAACAGCGCGAATCGTTTGTTGGGGAAGGTCTTGCAAGATGGTATCATCTATCGGCCCATGCACTTGTATCAGGTCCAAGCCCACAACTTGGCAAGCTTGCTCCACTTCTTCTCTTTGTGGGGATACAAAAACACCGACTTTTTGAACCCCTTTTGGAATCCCTGTAGCCAACTGCCGAGCTTGCTCCAGCGTGACTTGCCGTTTGCTTGGTGCAAAGACAAAACCAATGTAGTCTGCACCAGCTTCAACAGCTGTCTGGACGGCTTCTGGAGTGGACAATCCGCAAATTTTAACCTTTGTCAATTTGCAACTCCTTTACTTTTTCCGCCACATTGTCTGCCTTCATGAGCGCTGTCCCAACGAGAATGCCATTAAAATAAGGAGCCAGCATGCGCGCGTCTGCTGCTGTGAAAATAGCAGACTCAGAGATGTAGACCGGTTCTTGTTCAAAGCTTGTCGCCAATTCAAGGCTAGTATGAAGATCTGTCTCAAAGGTCACCAAGTTGCGATTATTGACCCCTATGATCTGAGCCCCAATCCGGTGAGCGACCTCTAGTTCTGTCAGATTATGGGTCTCCACCAAGACCTCCAGGCCAAGATGGGTCTCAAAATCGAAGAGTTCTTTCAGACGAGCCTCTGATAAGGCTGCAACAATCAACAAGATCACGGTTGCCCCTGCGTTTCGCGCCCGAATTATTTGCTTTTCATCCACAATGAAATCTTTGTTGAGGGTGGGAATACGCACCTGACTATATATTTCCCGGAGATACTCGATACTGCCCTTGAAAAACACTTCATCAGTCAAGACAGAAATCATCACGGCCCCATTTTCTTCGTAAGTCTTAGCCTGCGCGACGATATCCACATCGACATGAATATCTCCCAGACTCGGGCTGGCCTTTTTCACTTCCGCAATGACCTGAAGCTTTTCTGGATGACTCTTTAGGTAATCATACAGGCGGTAGGTCTCGCGCAAAGGTTGGAGTTCCTCTTCTTTCATCGCACCCACTTCACGCGCCTTTTCCTTTAGAATCTTTGGCAAGAATTCTTGACTCATTTTTGATACTCCTGTAATAATCTCAATTTCTCAAGGGCAGCCCCACTGGCAATCACTTCACGTGCCAAGGCAATTCCCTCCTTGATAGAATCTACCTTGCCGTTGGCATAAAAACCAAGGCCTGCATTTAAGACCGTCACCTCTAAGAAGGGACTCGCTTCATTCTTCAAGACACTGAGCAAAATTTCCGCATTGCGTTTGGCGTCTCCACCTCGTACTTGATCAATTTCGATGCGCTCCATTCCTATATCTTTTGGTTGAAAGCTGGATAAGGTAACCTGTCCATCTTCCAGAACAGCGAGCTGGGTTTCCCCATCAAGGCCTGCCTCGTCCAAGCCTTGTGGACCACTCACCACCACTGCGCGTTTTCGACCCAAATTCTTTAGAATCTCTGCCGTACTTTCTAGCATGTCAGGACGACTGGTTCCCAATAGCTGGGTTTCTAGAGGAATCGGATTGATAAGAGGACCAGTTAAGTTCATCACTGTCGGCACCCCTAGTGCCAAGCGAGCGGGCATAATATAGCGCATGCCAGGATGCAGATTTTTGGCAAATAGGAAGACAATCCCCGCCTTTTCAAACACTCGTCCCAAGTCTTCTGGACCCAAATCAAGGTTAATCCCTAGCGCTTCTAGCACATCCGCAGAACCAGATTTAGAAGAGATCGAACGATTTCCGTGTTTCGCCATCTTGATGCCACCACCAGCAAGGACGAAGGCAGCTGTAGTTGAAATATTGAAACTATACGAACGATCCCCCCCAGTTCCACAATTGTCCATTGCTCCTTGAACTTCTGTAGGAATAGCGACTGCATAAGCCTGCATCACTTTTGCAATAGCCGTCCGCTCTTCAACCGTTTCTCCCTTCATTTTGAGACCTAGAAGAAGGGCCGTCACCTGTGCTTCTTAAGCAC
>OGEC01001348.1_pt1 | contig 12445 bp, 10 predicted proteins | sample 1570551 | NCBI WGS metagenome assembly OGEC01 (sample SAMEA2582127, study PRJEB24529) | metagenome | biome: Human gut stool | place: China | collected 2011 | reverse complement strand
CAAAAGGCTGTTCTTTCGATTGCCGGTGCAAAGATACAACATTTTCGGGCAGAATGCAAGCTTTCACCCTGACTTTCTATGTGAGAAAATCTATAAGTAGCTGCAATACAATAAGTTCTATTGATTTTCTATCTGAACTTTATTGCAAAACAATCCACAATGGGAAAAGTACGGATGAAAAACAAGCGTGTCATTAAGGGTCAGTGTCATTAAGGGTCATTTAGAAAAATGAAAGTGTCATTTTGAGCTATAGTATATATAAATATTTATTTATATATATACTATAGGGATTTTTCTCCCCCGAAAATGAAAATGACCCTTAATGACCTTGACCCTTAATGACACGCTAGATGAACTTGTGAGTTTTACCTGATATAGGTTGTGTATATGTCTGAATGTGTTGGCTGTTAGTGTGTTATGCGTATTTCATTATATTCATACTCTAATATTTTGTGTATAATAATTATCTACATATTAAGTCGCTTCAGTTAGCTGATATGTTGTGCGATTCTACATTTTTATCCTTGTTTCCTGTTGTGTTTTTGTCAAAAATGCGTCATGTTAGAGGCGGATTCACGTCTGAGGAGGGGCATTTTACACCCTTAGAAGAGGGGGTAAAACATCTTCCTACCCTCCATATTTTGCATTTTTCCGTTAAATAACGTGATAAAATTCTTGGGTTTGCCAACTTTTTATTATCTTTGCTAGCAATTAACAAATTATTGACGTAGCAATAGTCTGGAAAGCTAGAAACTACATAATAACAGTACTAAGATGAAAAGGTGTAACTTCTTGACGTACAAAGCTTTAGGGGGGGTAATTTTGCTCAGGCAAAGTTAGCCCAATATCATCATGTTCTTATCCGCAGGCGAATATTATCTTATTTTTATATGATAATAGTCGCTTTTTTTATGCTTTCTTCCACCGCCTGTTCTAGCGACGAAGAAACAGAAAAATCAGAGGTTTTTCATTACGAAACCACATTTTTAGCCCACGAATGGCAGATTTCAGCCCTTTATCAGCGCGTTGGAAGTATCTTTATCGACGTAAAAGAGGCTCCTTTGTTCTGCAGTTTCACCTTAGATGCTATTTCTTTCTCCGAAACGACGGAAGTGAACCACTTCGATGAAGGCGGTAAAATAACCCAAACTATCACCGAAAACGTTGCTTGCGGTAATTACACCTATTTAATAAAGGAGAACAAAATACAGATAGATAATCAGATATTCACCATTACGGACAACAACGGGACCCTCGTTCTGCAGAATGAGGACTGGAAGCTTGTGCTCGTAGAAAAATAAACATATTATGGCTAAGAAACAAGATACAATCAGCATTGGTTTTGAAGAGAAAATATGGAAGGCTGCCGATATTCTGAGAGGCAACCTCAGCGCTTCGCAATACGAGGGTGTGGTGCTCGGACTCATTTTTCTGAAATACATCAGCGACCGCTTCGAGCAGAAGTTCCAGGAGCTGCAGAGCGACGAATACGCCGACCCAGAAGATAAGGACGAATACACTGCCGAGAACATCTTCTTTGTGCCTGCTGAAGCCCGATGGAGCAAGATTAGTGCTGCTGCCCACACCCCGGAAATAGGCGTGATAATAGATGAAGCACTTACTGCCATTGAGCGTGAAAACGAAAGACTGAAGGGTATTCTGCCTAAGAATTTCGCCCGTCCGGAGCTGGACAAGCGCCGTCTGGGCGATGTGGTAGATCTTTTTACGAACATAGAAATGCACGATGCTGGCGAGGAGAAAGACCTGCTGGGCAGAACCTACGAATACTGCCTGCAGCAGTTTGCCAGCCTGGAGGGCAAGAATGGTGGCGAGTTCTATACGCCTTCCTGCATTGTCCGCACGCTGGTAGAGATTCTGGAACCTTACGAGGGAAGAGTCTATGACCCTTGCTGCGGAAGCGGCGGTATGTTTGTGCAGAGCGCCAAGTTTATAGAGCGCCACAAGGGAAACCTGCGCAAGATTAGTATCTATGGTCAGGAGGCAAACCCTGATACGTGGAAGATGGCGCACATGAACCTTGCCATCCGTGGCTTGGATGCGAACCTGGGCAATATCTTTGCCGACACTTTCTATGATGACCAGCACCCTACGCTGAAGGCAGATTACATTCTTGCCAATCCTCCTTTCAATCTCAGCGACTGGGGGCAGAGTGCGCTTCAGGAAGATGTGCGCTGGCAGTATGGTTTGCCACCAGCTGGCAACGCCAACTTTGCATGGATGCAGCACATGATTCATCATCTGGCACCTAACGGAAAGATAGGTTTGGTGCTGGCGAATGGTGCGCTTTCGAGTCAGAGTGGCGGCGAGGGACAGATTCGCCAAGCCATCATCGAAGCCGACCTGGTAGAGGGAATCGTGGCTTTGCCTTCGCAGCTGTTCTACAGTACGGGTATTCCTGTAAGCCTTTGGTTTATCAGTCGCAACAAGGCGCAGAAGGGCAAGACCGTGTTTATCGACGCCCGCAATCTGGGCACGATGGTAACTCGCAAGCTTCGTGAGCTGATGCCTGATACGGATATTAAAAAAATCTCTGACACCTTCCATGCGTTCCAGCAGGGAACCCTGGAGGATGAAAAGGGCTTCTGTGCCGTATGCACCACCGAGCAGATAGCTGCTCAGGACTTCATCCTGACTCCTGGCAGATACGTAGGAATCGCCGAAGACGAAGGCGACGGAGTGCCTTTCGAGGAGAAAATGACGAATCTCACCGGAGAGCTGAAGCAGCTGTTTGAGGAAAGCAAGAAGCAGGAAGAAGAGATTAGATTGCAGTTGAAGAAAATTGGATGGGAGGTGTAAGTATGGAGTGGAAGCATTATAAAATGGATGAACTGATTGAAGAAATCTCCATGGGACCTTTTGGCTCTGATGTCAAAAAAGAATTCTATGTTGATAATGGTGTTCCAATCCTCAACGGTTCAAATTTGCAAGGCTTTAAGCTTAAAGAAGATAGCTTTGGCTATTTGACAAAAGAAAAGGCAGATTCTCTTAAGAAATGTAATGCTCATAGAGGTGATATTATAGTAACTCATAGAGGAACATTAGGACAGATAGTTTATGTTCCTGTTAATTCGAAATATGACAGATATGTTATTTCGCAAAGTCAATTTCGCTTTCGTTGTAAAGCAGATCTTGTTGATGTTCAATATCTCGTTTATTATTTTCACACAAGAGAAGGTCAGTATAAGATACTAGCAAATGCTTCGCAAGTAGGAGTACCTGCTTTAGCAAGAGCAACATCTACTTTTAGATTAATAGATATTAAGCTGCCTCCGCTAGACGACCAGCGCCGCATTGCCTCCATCCTTTCTTCTCTCGACCGGAAGATAGAGTTGAACAACAAGATCAATGCTGATTTGGAGGAGATGGCGCAGGCTATTTTCAAGAATTGGTTCGTTGACTTTGAGCCTTTCAAGGATGGTAAGTTCGTTGATAGTGAATTGGGAATGATTCCGGAAGGATGGAAAGTTATTTCCTTGAATGAAATATTGGATAATGTATCTGGTTATTCTTATAAGGGAAGTGAACTTCAAAGTTCAAATATTGCAATGGCAACGATAAAAAACTTCGAAAGAAAGGGCGGATTTAAAACAGAGGGTTACAAAGAAATTGTAATATCAAAGAAGATTAAAGAAACGCAATTCGTTAATATGTTTGATGTGTTGGTAGCTCATACGGACTTGACACAAAATGCAGAAATTGTAGGAAATCCTGCAATAGTTTTGTCCAAAGGTGGATACGAAAAATTAATAATGTCTATGGATTTGACAAAGGTAATTTCAAAAATAGATGGAGTAACCAATGGACTCCTGTATTGTATATTATCTACATCTAGGTTTAAAGAACATGCTTTAGGCTATGTAAACGGAACAACAGTTCTACACATGAGTAAAAAAGCTGTTCCGGAATATACTTGCGCTTTTCCTAAAGATATTAATCAAATAAGGGATTTGTGTATTACTCTCGATTCAATATATAAAAGAATGGCTGTTACTTATGATGAGAACTCCCGCCTCTCCCTCCTCCGTGACACTCTTCTCCCTCGCTTAATGTCAGGGGAACTGGAAATCCCGGAATAAGGAAGAGCGACGAAAAAATATAACGAGAAAAATATTAAAAAATAACATTATGGCAGACGACAAGAAATTCACCGAAGACGCATACGAGCAAACGCTCATTGCCCTGTTCCGCGACGAACTCGGCTATGCGTACGAATGTGGCTACGAGGTGGAGCGCGACTATAAGGAGCCCTTCTATCGTGCCGATTTGGTCGCCTCGATGCGACGGCTTAATCCTCAACTGCCAGCCGATGCAATGGATGAAGGAATCAAGCAAATCGCCAACATCAGCATCGGTACTTTAGAACAGAACAACGAGCAGTTTACACTCTGGATGCAAAACGGTCTGGAGGTGGAATTCCTGCAGAATGGCGAAGAACGAACAGCCCTGATGAGACTCATCGACTTCGACCATCCCGAAAGAAACCTCTTCAAGGTGGTGAACCAGTGGAGAGTAGAAGAGTATAAGAACAAGCGCTGCGACATGGTGGTGATGGTCAACGGATTGCCCCTCGTGGTGGTGGAGCTGAAAAGCGCCATCTCCGAAGATGCAACCGTAGAAGATGCCTACAAGCAGATCAAGAACTATCAGCAGAGCATTCCAAGCCTCTTCAGCTACAACGCCTTCAACGTAATCAGCGACATGAGCGAAACACGTGCCGGAACCATCACCGCCAAGCTGGAACGCTACATGGAATGGAAGACCATAGACGGCTCATACGAGTCAACCCTCTTTGCCGACTATCGCACCTTCTTCCTCGGCATGTTCCAGCAGCAGCGACTGCTCGACATTCTGCAGAACTTCATCTGCTTTGACAAGAACCAGGGCAAATACGCCAAGATTCTTACCGCCTACCATCAGTACTACGCCGTGGGCAAAGCTCTGCAGCGCACCCGTACCGCAGTGGAAGGCAACGGAAAAATCGGCGTGTTCTGGCACACGCAGGGTTCGGGCAAGAGCCTATCCATGGTGTTCTACGCCCACCAGCTGGTGCAACGGTTGCCCGAAGTAACCATCGTGGTGGTAACCGACCGCAAGGACCTCGACAACCAGCTCTTCGGTCAGTTCTGCCGCTGCCAGGACTTCCTTCGTCAGGAACCACAGAACGCCCAGAGCCGTGAAGACCTGGGCAATCTGCTCCGTAACCGAAAGAGTGGGGGAATCATCTTCACCACCATTCAGAAGTTTGAAGAAGGCGACTCGGCACTCTCCACCCGCCGCAACATCATCGTGATGACCGATGAGGCGCACCGCTCGCAATACGGCGAGGAGCACTGGGACAACAAGAGTCTGACGATGAAGAAGGGATTCAGCCAGAAGATGAGAGAAGCCTTGCCAGGTGCCTCGTTTATCGGCTTCACCGGAACGCCTATCAGCGACCGCGACAGAGACACGGAGGAAGTGTTCGGCAACTACATCGACGTTTACGACATGAGTCAGGCAGTGGATGATGGAGCCACCCGTCCGGTCTATTACGAGAGCCGTGTGGTGAACCTGAACCTCGACGAAGACACGATGAAGCTGCTGAACGATGAGTTCGACAACCTAGCCGATGAGGGAGCCACCGAAGAGCAGATCAGGCAGGCGAAGCAGGAGCACAGCCGACTGGAAGTGCTCTTGGGTGAAGACGCCACCATCGACACGCTGGTAAGGGACATCATCCAGCACTACGAGCAGAACCGTGCGCAGGAACTCACCGGCAAGGCAATGATCGTAGCGCTGACCCGAAGCATCGCCATCAAAATCTACCGCAAGATGCTGGAGCTTCGCCCCCAGTGGACGGAGAAGGTAAAGGTGGTGATGAGTGGTTCGAACCAGGACCCCGAAGACTGGCAGCCGATTATCGGCAACGAAGCCTACAAGAAGGAACTGGCAAGAAAATTCAAGGACAACGACGATGAGATGAAAATCGCCATCGTAAGAGATATGTGGCTCACGGGCTTCGATGTTCCGTCGCTCGCCACCATGTACGTATATAAGCCGATGAGCGGTCATAACCTGATGCAGGCAATAGCCCGTGTGAACCGAGTGTTCCCGGGCAAGGAAGGCGGACTGATAGTGGATTACGTAGGCATTGCGCAGGCGCTGAAGAGTGCCATGCAGCAGTACACCAACCGTGACCGCCGCCGCTTCGGAGACCCAGACATCGCCAAGACTGCCCTGGTGAAATGGAAGGAAGAGATGGAAATCTGCCGAGACCAGCTTCATGGTTTCGACTATTCCGGCTTCTTCGAACAGGACAACTCGAAGCGGGCACTCGCCATTACGAGCGGAGCCAACTTCCTGAGTTCTCCAGCCATGGTTCAGCGCAAGAAGAATTTCATGGAGCACAGCAATCTGCTTCACAACGCCACCACGCTCTGCCGTTCGCTTCTGGATGAGCAGCAGAAGGCGGAGGTGTGCTACATGGATGCGCTGCGCGTGATGATGCTCAAACTCTCGCAGAAGGGCAAGATCAGCCGCCATGAAATCAACGAGCGCATCGGCGACCTGCTCCGTCAGAGCGTGAAGACCGACGGAGTAATCAATCTCTTCGGCGACCGCCAGATAGAATTCTCGCTCTTCGACGATGCCTTCATCCAGGAGGTGAAGAACATGAAGGAGCGCAACTTGGCGGTGGAACTGCTCACCAAACTGATGAAAGAGAAAATCAAGCAGCAGCAGAAGACCAACGTGGTTCAGAGCGACCTCTTCTCCGACATGCTCAGCCAGAGTCTCTCCAACTATCTGAAGGGCTTGCTCACCAACGAGGAAGTGATAGAGGAACTGTTGAAGATGGCTCAGCAGATGAAGCAGGCTGAGGATGAGGGCAACGATCTGGGACTTTCGCCCGAGGAGAAGGCATTCTATGATGCGCTCTCCACGCCGGAAGGTGTGCGGCAGGCTTACTCCGACGAGGAGTTTGTGGCGCTGACCCGGGAACTGACGGAAGTACTGCACCGCAACCGCACCATCGACTGGAATCGGAAGGAATCGGCGAGGGCGAAGATGCGAGTGATGGTGAAGCGACTGCTCAAGAAGTATAAGTATCCACCAGAGGGTGCAGAAAAGGCGCTGGAAACCGTGATGCGCCAATGCGACCACTGGGCGGATGATGAAGAAAACGTAGTATAAACCCTTTAAATTTTGAAGTAAGAAACAGAAAGTAAACAAGAGAAAATAACATATAGATATTGACGCTGATTATCTGCACTTCTACAGTATTTAGAACCTGCAAAATTCAAAAACGACAAGAAGAAGGTGACAGCAAGGCGTCCACTCCTCTACGGCGTGGGCAGTACTTGTTTGTACCTTGTCGTAGGTTCTTGCAGGTACCTTAATACTGGTACTTACAGGGAACCCCATGCCGCTTATTTAAACAACATAACAAATCAAACCTAGAAAAAGAATATGCAGACAGAGGAAATACCAAATACTGACAATAACTACAATTCTCTTCTGAAGATTTCATCAGAAGAAGATCTTTTTGTGGAAGATGAAGTAACAGGAGTCAAGAAATACACTCCAGTAACAACTACTGATGTGGGTCAGTTTAAGAGAGAGGCAGAACATTTGTATAATGAGATTCAGCATGCTAAAGATGAATTTAAATGGAATGCAGGAAAGCATAAAGGTCTTACCTGTTATTTTCATATTTACCAGAACCTTGCCGAGCAGTTGACAGATTTTCTTAAATATATTCATACGCTCCATAAGAAAGTCTACATTTCCATCTACAAGAGCTACGATGATGAATTCATGGGGATTTATACTGATGTTTTAGAGAAGGTGCTCCAGGAAATTCAGACCATCGCCCGGAAGCATTCAGACTATTTGCTCGATAAGGAAGAGGAGTATGGTCAGATTCCCTATGCCAAGGCTATTTTCGAGCAATGCGAGAAGCTTAAAGTTCCTGCCGGAGACGACTTCCTCCGTTTTGATTCCCATTTCAAGAACTTTGTCTCTACCGGTTTGCAGATGGCTTTGGCAGAAACCATCTCCACAGTAAGTACTATTTGTGCCGATTTCCTAGCCTTATACAGAACCCGCCTTTTCCGCACCGACCATGAGGCTGTGATTATTTACCATTATATCAAGCGAATTTTCGACGAGCGCACGCTACCTGACCATCTGAAACATGAGGTAAAGGTAAAGAAACGTCATCTGAGAGAGAGAAGAATAGATATTACCACTTTGAGCTTGCAGAAAGTAATGAATGATATTGAAGGGAAATACAACAATTATACGCTTTGTTCTGACTGGTTTGAGCGAGAGGAGGATGAGGAAGAAGAACTTGTCCGTACGCTAGTCAGGGAGCAGGCTTTGCCCGAGGATTTTGAAACGCTGTTCAAGTATCAGGGTGAGCATAAAATGTGGGAGGCTGAAATAGCCAGGGCTGATGATTTTGAGCGTAACAGCGACTCTTTCTTTGTGAACTGGGTAGATTCCATAAAGTTGGAGGAGAAGTTGAAGTTCTGGATAAAAGGCAACATTACGTCTCAGCAAAGCTGGTACATAGTCTGGTGCCTGATGAAATATACGTTCCACATGGTGCGTGATAATCAGGACAAGGCAGCCTTTGCCGCCCGCATGAACCTGATGTTTCCTGATGCAGAAAAGAAATGTGTGGTGGAGTCGTTCCGCAAGCAGGAAACGCAGAAGAACCACAACCACCATTTTTCGGAGTGGCTTGAAGGCTCCGATCCCGATTATCATACCGCCCAGGATCTGTATTATAAGCTGGCGAAAAGGGATGGTTATATGAGAAGTATTTGAGTTGGTATAGGAAAGTAGAGAGGAAGATTTAGAGATAACTATCGTCCCTGGGTATAAAAATAAGGATAATTCCGGTAATATTCTACGGTGTTTTTGAAAATATTCCGTAGAATATTACCGCTTTTCAAAAAAATATTGTATTTTTGCAGCGAAATGATATTAATATAAATGTGATATGGACAATATAGTTTGTAAAGTGGAAGCACTAGGAGGCACAATCTCTACTACTGATATTCCTCATATGGCAGAGTATAAGCGATTGTTGAGAGCTAAGGAACGTGGCGACTTGATCAAGTTGCGCCAGGGCATTTATGCTGTTCCGGAAGCCCTGCTGAATACAATGATAGATGTGGAGCGGATTGTACCTAAAGGTGTTGTGTGTCTATACAATGCTTGGGCTTATCATCAGCTTTCGACAACTGTTCCACCAGCTTTTTGCATTGCCATCGCCAATAAAAGGAAAGTAGAGATTCCTGAAACGCTTCCTATAGAATTGTATTATTGGAAGAAGGAGAATCTGGAGTTTGGCATTATGGAAGCAGAAATATCCGGTTTTCATGTTCGCATAACCGACTTGGAGCGAAGTGTTTGTGATGCAGTGAAATACAGAAACAAATTGGGGCTGGATGTTTGTGCGGAAGTGATTCGTTCTTATTTGAGAAAGCCCAATCGCAATCTCACTCGTTTGCAGGATTACGCCAAACGCCTCAGAGTATTCAATACATTGAAAAATTTTCTTGAAATAGCTATAGAATAAGATGGGAAAGAAAAACTATGGTAAGTCTGTTAAGACCCGCTTGCTCAATCTGATGAATGAGACAGGCTATAAATATATGTATCTCTTGGCAAGATATTTCAACGAGAGGTTGCTTTACAGAGTATCTGTAAGCCAATATAAGGACAATTTTTTGCTGAAAGGTGGCTCTTTGCTTTATGCTATGAACGGACTTGAGGCACGTCCTACAGTAGATGTTGATTTCATGGCAGATAGAATTAGCCGTGATAGGGATTTCCTTGCGCACGTGTTCCAGGAAATTTTGGGCATTGTATGCGATGAGGATGGAGTATCGTTTGATGTTAACAGCATTAAGTTGGAGCCTATAACTGTTGAAAAGAAGTATCCTGGCACAAGATTTTACTTTACGGCCCACATGGATACTATCGCTTACAATATGTCTGTTGACATTGGCTTTGGTGATGTTGTAACTCCATATCCAACAACTATTGACTTCCCATTGCTTTTGCCTGACATTCCATCTGTGAACATACAGGCATATTCCTTGGAGACTGTTGTTGCCGAGAAATTCCATACGATGATAGACCGTGATGTGCTCAACAGTCGCATGAAAGATTTCTTCGACTGTTATCAGCTCCTGACAAAGAGAGACTTGTCTGATGACACATTATATGATGCAATCAAGGCGACTTTCGACAATAGGGGACTTACATACAATCCCGAATTGCAGTTGTTTACAGAAAGTTTTGCGACAGACGCAGCACGTATAGTTCGCTGGAAAGCATTTCTGAAAAAGATTCAATGGAAAGAAGCTCTTGATTTCAAGACTGTTATGGAAGTAATAAAGGAAAGGTTGCAGCCTATGGCAGAAAGATATTGGGGAAAGTAGTGCGTTGTGGAGTCGTTCCGCAAGCAGGAAACGCAGAAGAACCACAAACACCATTTTTCGGAGTGGCTTGCAGGCTCCGATCCCGATTATCATACCGCCCCGGATCTGTATTATAAGCTGGCGAAAAGGGATGGTTATATGAGAAGTATTTGAGAGAGGATGGAGAAGGGAAGGTGCGATGGGAGGGCGCATCTTCCTTGTTTTGTATTTTATGAAGAGCAGAAACTCGATTGGGGTGATAAATAGATACAGTTTCCCTATACGTCGTGCTTGTTAGTTGTATGATAGCATCAACATGAAGTGAAAGCTATAATGAATGCAAAATAAGCATTTCGGACTCAGTTTATCAATTCAAGTATGAATAGAGATTTATTATTTTAGTTTCTCAATCTCACTTTTTGACAAATCTGTTATTTGCATAACTGTTTCTATATCCATGCCAGCATCCAACATCCTTTTTGCTATTTGGATAGCCTTCGAGTTTTTACCTTCCTCACGCCCCTTTTCCAAAGCCGTATCTATAGAGTTCTTGACATCACGATACGCCTTCAAACTAAAATCGGTAAGCAAGCTAATATATCGTTCTTCTATCCGTTTCATATCCATTTCCTTTTAAAACGTTTTAACTGAATTGTAGTGCAAAAATAAGCATTTTTTTCGAATTATAAATATTTGGAGTGTTAAAATGTTGGTTGTGGGGGTGATTTTTCCCAAGATTCCTACGATTTTTCCCAACGATGGGAAAAATGAGTTTTTTTTATTAGGAAAAGGGGAATGATTTTCTCTTTTTCTTTACTTTTGGTTCTCGTTTCCTTCTTCTTCTAACTTTTTCCCAAGAAATGCCCGATATTTCCCAAAAACGTGGGTTTTTCGGGGAAGTTGTGGGAAAGGGATTGTTTTGCCTTTGTTTTCGCAGTACTTTTGCAGCGTCGAAGAAACAAGACAACGCTGAAATGGTTTGGTGATCTTGAAACAACTTCCGACTACTTTATAATATGAATACTCAGATTATGAGAGTGGTGCAGCAGGGCGAGACCTTCGCTGTGCAGAGTCAGAAAAGTGAGAACGGACAGATGATGAAATGCAACATCGTTCTCCAAGAGATGGGCGGCAAGTATGAGAACCAGTACGCTGCGGCAATGTTGGGTAATATGGCCCAGTGTAAGTATGCTCCGGGCGAGCTGGTGGCTGTTACGCTCCGCTTTACAACCCATGAGCACAATGGTCAGGTTTATCAGGATATTCTGGTTACGGACATTGAAAAGGCTTTTTAAAGGTAAAAGGGTAAAAAAGTAAAAAGGTAAAAAGAACCTTAACCCTTTGTAACCACGTTACCATAAAGGGTAAAAAGTAAAACTGAGTTGAAACTGAGGAGGATTTTCCATGGTAAAGCGCGCAACAATCCGGATGTTTCTTCTCCTAAAATTCAATTCAGATTATGGTTAAGAAAGTAAACAAGATTCAGAACAATGCTCAGAATAATGTTCAGAACCAGCAGGTGAATAATAATGACTGCCAGCATGTGCAGTTGGGTGGAATGGCTTACTATGATGCTAAGCAGTATTTCCTCTTCAGTCCTCAGGAATCGGGGGTGAATAAGGTTCCTCGATTCCGTTCGATGGGCGTGGCTCAGCAAATGCCTGACGGAACATTTGATTTCGTGGTTCAGCACCGCCTCAGAACTCAGTCGGAACTGATTAAGAAACTGGCGCATGGTCGTGTGAGCAAGACCAAGGACGGTGCTGTTCAGCTTACCTTGAAGGTGTTCTGCCATGAGGGAATCAACATCGCCCAAACGCTGGCTGTTGAGGCAGAAGAAGGGGCTGAGGCGGTAGTGGATTACCAACTGAAACATTAGGATTTTTGTATTCAACTTAAAACGATAAGTAGAAACAGATAGATGAGTTGTTATTTAATAAAGGTGGAGAACGGACACAAGGTTGCCCGCTCCATCACCTCGGAAGAGGAGTATAAGCAGCTGCGTGGAA
>OGEC01001334.1_pt1 | contig 12579 bp, 9 predicted proteins | sample 1570551 | NCBI WGS metagenome assembly OGEC01 (sample SAMEA2582127, study PRJEB24529) | metagenome | biome: Human gut stool | place: China | collected 2011 | reverse complement strand
GTATATCAAGAAACACTATAAAGGGCCAATATTTTTTGTATAACTTATGCATAAAATTCGTCAAATTTTATGACCCATGTGGGTTAATTTTTATGTATTAGTGTTTATTTAGTAAATATTGATTACCTTAGTAGGTTAGTAATGCCTTCATATCCGATGGAATTGGTGCCTGTAGTTCTAACCATTCATTTGTCATGGGATGGTAAAAGCTAACACGCGATGCATGGAGTGCTTGGCGTCCAATATAGTTTAAATGACCACCATATAAATCATCTCCCGCCAAGGGATATCCCAGTTGAGATAGATGGACACGAATTTGATGGGTTCGCCCTGTATGTAACAAACATTGAACATGAGTGAAGTAGTGGTCTACCATATTTTGACTAATGGTATTACTACTAAGAACCGTTATATCTGTGTGAGCTGGTTTACCTTCGCTCGTACAACAACGCTCGATAATACTGCCTGGTTTACGTCCGATAGGCCACTGAATGCTTATAGAATTAGTAGGTAATTGACCTTCTACAATAGCATCGTAGTTTTTATGAAAATGAGTTCGCTTTTTATCAAACGCATGTTGTACTACAGATGTTTTTGCGATGATAACAATTCCAGAGGTGTCTTTATCTAACCGATGAACAGGATGGAAATCATAATGCTGATTTGTCTCGTTGTAGTAATGTAGAACGCCGTTAGCTAAGGTATGATCTCGGACTGTTGAGGTAGGATGCATCAGAATACCAGCCTCTTTATTGATAACTAAAATATACTCATCTTCGTATACGATATCTAGGTTCATAGGACTTAAACTAAACTCTTGTTCAGGGGTTAACTTCATAACGAGATGGTCACCTCCATGTACGAGGGTATTCCATGTTGCTGCATTTCCATTGACTGTTATAATACCGTCATTTCGCAAACGCCGTCGCATACGTTGGGAAATATGCTGTTGTTTTATAATATGATTCATAGACTGCGTATGTACGTTGGAATCTACAATCAAGTCGATAATAGTTGCTGTTTTCATATATAGTATTATATCAAATAAATAATGGATGAAGAATTTTTCATAATTTATTGTCTTATAGAGGACTATATAGTATAATTTTTATTAATATTTTTTATATATTTTTTATGTGTAGGTATTTTACTTATTTGAATGCTTTGGCCGTTCAATATCTTAACACCATATATTGATGAGTATATGGTTTGCTTTGTAAAAGGAGAGGTTTATGAAACTGAATAAGAAATCCTTATTAGTCGCTTGTGTGTTGGCGACTATGTCTACAAGTGCTTTTGCAGCAACTACAACAACATCCACTAGTAGTACAACAGTAACAAATCAAGATACAAAAACATCTACTAGTACGCGTGTAACTAGTGAGAAACATACTTCAACTGTATCTACATCTACAACAAATACTACAGAAAAATCTTCAAGCCGTTCTAGTGGTACATCTGTAGGCGTAGGTGTGGGGATTGGTCGACTTGATACGTTTGTACCAATTTCTGGTGCTGTTAAAGAGCCACCAGCAGGTGTAAAAAAAGCAATGAAGGTATTGAAAGATGATTCCTTATTACAACAAGGCTATTTAGGTCTTGTAAAAGAAAAGGGGAAATGGGGTATCGTAGGTACAAATGGTCAAGTTGTACTCACTCCAGCCTATAAATCCTTAGATGCATCCAGTAAGAAGGATGGTACTTTCTTTGTTGAAGAAGGTAAAAATAAAATTTCTCATATTAAAGGCGATGGTACTGTATTAGAATCTGGTAAAGAAGCGCAAGAAGCTTTATATAGCAGCCTTAATGAGAAGAATACGGCTGTTAAAGAGCTAAATGATTTTGATCCTAAATCTGTTAGTCAAAGCTATCCAAGTGATTCTTATGTAGCTTTCACAGAAAAAGGTAAACTAGGATTTAAAGATGCTAATGGCAATGTAGTGATTCAGCCTCAATTTAAAGCATTATCTGATGTAGAAACTAAATTTAGTGAGGATCGTGCCTTTGTAAAAACTAATGGTAAAACTGTTGCTATTGATGGTAAAGGTACTGTATTATTTAATGCTCCATCTAATGAAGTATATCCATATAAAAATGGCTTGGCTGAATTCCGCCGTAAGGTAAGTCACTTTGGCCTTGGTGGTATTTTAGGTCTTGTAGGGATGGGTTACTTCTATAATAATGGTGGCGTATATCTTGATGGACTTGGTGGTCTTGTAGATGATGGTATGAAGCGCGGTTATATTGATCGTAATGGTGCTGTTGTAATCGATAGTAAGAACGATTATGTATACCCTATGGAAGAGCATGGTACCTTGGTTCGTAATGAAGGTAAATTAGGCTTTATGAATCGTCAAGGTCAATATGTAATTCAACCTGGAAATTACGAAGCTGGCACGATTGATGTAAATAATGTATTGTTAACATTGAAAAATAAAGATACTAATAAATATGGTATTTTTGATATGGAGACAGGCAAACAAGAGGTACCGTTTAAATACGATACTATCGAGTTTGTAGGCGAACATGAAATGTCTGTTACTAATGACACCAATCGTTATGTAGTAGATATGGCTACAGGTCGTGTGATCTATAAAGGCGATAAATCTATGAACGTAAAAACCTTCCTTGGTGATACATATACATGGGTATATAACAAAGAGGGCAATTATAAGATCCTATCCCTTGATGGTACAGTGACAGAAACTCCAGTTATGAAAGATATTTCTGGTACAGGTAGCTTCTCTCATGGTTACAGCCCTGTAAAAATCAAAGGTAAATGGGGGATTATTAACTCTAAAGGCGAGTTAGTGGTTCAACCTACATACGATGAAATTACAATTTTATAATGATAATGGTAAGACTGCATTTGAAAGAGTGCAGTCTTTTCTATTCTTAAGGAAATTATATTTATAAATCTTGAATTGCAATAAGTAATGCGACAAAATTAAATCAATTTTCTAATCTCATGTTTAAACATGTCAAATGGTGTTTTAAACCCAAGGCATTTTCTCGGTCGATTATTAATCAGCACTAGTGCTTCTGTTAGTTTATCTAATGTTACTTTAGCTAAATCGGTTTTCTTAGGAAAAAACTCTCGAAGTAAACCATTACTATTTTCATTAGAGCCACGTTACCATGCTGTATAGGCATCCGCAAAATACATTGGTATTTCAAATTCATTTTCAACCTGTTCATAGCAAGCAAATTCCTTACCACGGTCCACCGTAAAGGTTTTAAGTAATTTGCTGGTTAATGTATTGTACAGGGAACTAATAGCTAAAAACATAGAATCTTTAGATCGATCATTCATTTTTATGGCCACATAGAATCGTGTTTTACGTTCAACAAATGTAGCTAAACAGCCTTTACTTTGACCTCTGGAAGACACCATTGTATCTAGTTCCCAATGACCAAAAGTCTCCCGGTTTTCAACTTCTTGAGGTCGGTCCTTAATGGTCTTTTTCACATTGAAGCGTCCACGCTTTTCTTGAGTACCAGGCTTTTTGCCTTTCCGGCGAAGTACTTTTTCTGTTACAGCAAGAAAACCACGATGGATCCAAGAATATATTGTTTTAAAGCTTAGAACTCCAACTAATTCAGAACCAACTATTTCTTCTGGAGACCAAGTTTGTTGTAACCTGGATTCAATTAAAGCCGCTAATTGAGGTGTTAACTTTGTTGGTCTACCTTTATTAGCAGACTTACTAATTGCTAACTGTTGTGCTTTAATCGCAGAATATTCACCTTCAACGCGATTTAATTCTCTTGCTACAGTAGAATGGTGGACACCGATTAAGCTAGCAATTCTACGAACAGAGTATCCTTCTTTTCGTAAAACTTCTATTTGACTTCGTTTTTCTATGGTAAGATGTATATAGCTCATATTAGAGACCTCCGTGTCATGTATTTGTGGTTATTTACATTTTACACGAGATCTCTAATATGAGTCTTTTTATTTGTCGCAATATATTTTATAATTCATCTTAATAAATAATAATTCAATTGATAAAATTATAGTATAATATAAGTTAACATAATATTTCGTATGAAGTTCTACTTTTATAGTTTGTTGAGGAGTTTTTATGAAGGGGAAAATAACTTATTTTAATTTATCTAGAGCTTTTGGTTTTATTGAAGATGCCAATAATAATATTTATTACTTTCATTTGAGCGATATTATTAGTGCGATTAATAGGAAGGAAATAAAAAAAGGTCAACTTGTAGATTTTATTGTTCAAACTTCAAAAAATGAATCTAAAAATGATTTAGCAAAAAAAATATCCATTATTTATAGTGAAGATTATAAAAAAATTCATTTGCAAAATAGATTAACACAAGGCATTAAAACTAATGTTAATTTAAAGGGGAGTGAAGATGAAGTAAAAATTTCTATTAAATTTTCCAAATATTTTGGAATTTCATTCTCTAGAGAAGAACATTTTAAAAATGCTAGATATGCATTAAATTTTTTGCAACCATCAGAAGAATATAAAGAGAGCTTCAATCTATTTAATGAAGTACTTATGTTATATTCCGATTTCTCTGATTTCAACTGGAGAAGCATGGATTTTGTTGATAAACTATTAATGGATTATAGAAATAGATTAGATCCAGTTGTAATTATTTTGATTAGTCGAGATAATAATATAAAAGAGATTGTTCAACAGAAACTATTAGAAAATGAGACGAGAATAATTGTTCCATTTACTTATTCTGAGTGCATGTCTTATAATTTTTCAGAAGAAATAATACAAAGTAGACTTCGTGAGTTTTTCTATCAACGTGACCTTTTTGCTATGGAATCACCTTTAAAATCTGATAGTTACTTTTATGGAAGAAGTCAAATTGTTCAAAATTTAGCTGATAAATACGCTATTGGAGAACAGTCTGGACTATTTGGATTAAGAAAGACTGGAAAAACTTCTGTATTGTTTGCTGTTGAAAGATTATTAAATGTAAGAGGTGGATATTCAATATATTTAGATTGTCAAAGCCCATCAATTTATAATCTTAGATGGTTTGAATTACTTCATAAGATTATATTATCAATTTCAGAAAAGTACGAAATTGATGAAATGAATGTAGGCGCTTATACAGAGACAACAGCATCTGAAAATTTTGAGAAAGCTTTGGAGGCTTTTTATAAGATAAAACAACAACGAGTTTTAATTATTTTAGACGAAATTGAATATATTTCATTTGGTTTATCTGATAATTCTAATTGGAAAGAGGGTAATGATTATTTACCTTTTTGGAGAACGATTAGATCTATTTTACAAACAAAGCCTTATTTATTTTCTTTTTTAATTGCAGGCGTAAACCCAAAAATTGCTGAAGAATCTATAGTAAATGAAATGGATAATCCTATATTTAATAATTTAACTAAATACTATCTTTCTTTATTTTCACAAGATGATGTTGAAAATATGGTAAGAAAGATTGGTAAATATATGGGTTTGTCATTTGATTCATCCGTTTATTTTAAGCTTACAAATGATTATGGAGGGCATCCTTTTTTAATAAGAAATGCATGTAGTGTATTAAATCAAAGATTTAAAACGCGACCGTATATGATTCAATCTAGAGATTACGATGATTGTAAAAAGGATATTGCAAGTGGTTTAATACCATATATTGAATCTATTTTGATAGTACTACAACGGTGGTATCAAGATGAGTATGAAATATTAAAAGATATTGCTTTGGGAAATAAAGATAAATATTTGTCTATGTTAAGAAAAGAGCAAAATATTATCAACCATTTACTTGGCTATGGGATTCTTGAAAAAAGCTCAAACGGAAATTACTATATTAAAATTGATGTAGTAAAAGATTACTTAACTACAAAACATAGATATGCTTATTTACCTAATTCACAAGAGGAATATAGAAAGTTAATCTCTGAACGTAGGAATAATATTGAAGTAAATTTAAGAAAAATTGTTAGATTTCAAATGAACCTTGCTTATGGTGGAAGCTTAAATGAAAAGCTACAGAAGATTTTAAAATTAGAGAATTTAGATAATATAAAAAGTAGAAGGTCAACAGGAGATATTTTTGACTCCCTTTATTTTTATGAAATTTCTAGAATAATAATAAGTGAGTATTCAAATTATAAACATATAATGGATATGGATATCAAAGAGTTCATATATATTACGGATCAAATTAATAAAAATAGAGCTGTTGATGCACATGCTGGGGTTATTACAAGAGATGAATATAGTGCATTAAATCATTTCTTTAATAAATTAGAAGATAAACTTGCAAAATTACAATTATAGTATTCCATAATAATTTAAAATCAAATGAAGACTTTGACTATGAATATCTTATAGAAATGTTAAAGGAGTCTACATATGACTGCACGCCAAAATTGAATTCAATTTTGGCGTGCAGTTTGTGCTTATATAATTTTTTATATTCCTCAATAAATTTGATATTGTAAGCATTAAGGATATATCTTTTATATAGGTTGATTAATAAAATAGATATTTATAGTACGTGATGAAGTTTTGGAGTGGTTAAGAATGTAACATCTGGATTACGTTCTATAACCCAGCCCATTTGCCATTCGTTAGAAATGAGAACTACTGTGCGATCTCGATTATCTTTTACGATCATCGCATTATCAACACCCTTCAAGGAAGCAATATCTACTTCACCGTCAATCCAACGAGCAACACTATATGGCAATGTATGATTTAGTAAATCTACACCATATTCGTTTTTGAGGCGATATTCTAATACTTCAAATTGAAGCATACCAACAGCGCCAACTACGAAGGAGTCAAGGGCGTCTGGTTGTTCAAAGATTTGAACAGCACCTTCTTGAGCTAATTGAGTCATTCCTTTTTGGAACTGCTTACGTTTCATAGTATCTTTTGGAGATACACGAGCAAAGAACTCTGGTGGGAATACAGGAAAGTCACCAAATGTTACTTTGTGCTTTTGTGCGCAAAGTGTATCTCCTACACCCATTGTACCAGCGTCAAAGACACCGATAATGTCGCCTGGGTACGCATCCTCTACGATAGTACGTTCTGTAGCCAAAAACTGTTGAGGCTGAGATAGGCGAATTGTCTTATTAGATTGGCGATGCAATACGGACATGCCTTTTTCGAACTTACCAGAACAGATACGCATAAATACGATACGGTCATGGTGGTTAGGGTCCATATTCGCTTGGATTTTAAATACTAGAGCAGAGAAGTCTTCACTAGTGGGTTGTACCATTTCCTCTATCGCTTGTCGTGGAGCAGGGGATGGAGCTAGTTCCAAGAATTTTTCTAAGAATGGTTTTACCCCAAAGTTCGTCATAGCAGAACCAAAGAACATAGGCGTTAATTCACCAGCACGAACCTTATCAAAATCGAAAGGGTCACCAGCAACGTCGAGCAACTCAATATCGTCGAGCAATGCTTGGTATACATCGTCACCTAATAACTCTTTCATACGAGGATCTGTTAATGAACCTTTTTCGGAAGCTAACTTTTCTTGACCATGAGTTTCGTCTTTTGCAAAGAGCTCGATAGTTTCGTGTTCTCTGTCGTAGACGCCTTTGTATTCGCCATTAATACCGATAGGCCAGTTCATAGGACATGTACGAATGCCCAGAACATTTTCGATTTCTTCCATTAGATCGAATGGGCTACGACCGAAATGGTCAATTTTGTTTACAAATGTAAAGATAGGAATACCGCGCTCTTTAGATACGGCAAATAGTTTCTTTGTTTGGGCCTCTACGCCTTTTGCTACGTCGATAAGCATGACAGCACTGTCAGCAGCCATCAATGTACGGTATGTATCTTCTGAGAAGTCCTGGTGACCAGGGGTGTCGAGGATGTTTACGCGGCAACCGTCGTAGTCAAATTGCAACACGGAGCTCGTTACAGAGATACCACGTTGTTTCTCAATTTCCATCCAGTCGGATACGGCGTGTTTTGCAGTTTTACGAGACTTTACGGACCCGGCTAAGTGAATAGCACCACCATATAATAGTAATTTTTCCGTTAATGTTGTTTTACCCGCATCCGGGTGAGATATGATAGCAAACGTACGGCGACGTTGTACTTCTTCTAAAAATGTCATGTTTCACCTCTATTAATATGTTGTGAAAGCAGATAAATCTTTAGGCTCTACTTTCACAGTCTATATATCGTAAAAATTATACATGATTTTTCTAGTTATGACCACTAAATTGTAGTATAATGAGATTTCATAGAACGGCTTGGGGTTAGCCGTTATCTTCAGGTTAAGGAGGGGATCCATGCGGTTATTTATTGCAGAAAAGCCATCCATGGCTCGCGAAATCAGTAAATGCTTACCAGAAAATAAGAATATCCAAAAACGGAATGGTTATTTTATCCAAGGGGATGATGTGGTGACCTGGGTAGTAGGTCATGTACTGCATCAGGCTGAGCCCGGAGATTACGATGATAAATATATCCGTTGGCGTCCTCAAGATTTGCCTATCGTGCCAGCTGAGTGGAAATTGCTTGTCACAGATAGCAGCCGTCAACAGTTTGAAATTGTAAAAGATCTTATCGGCAAGGCTGATATCATTGTCAACGCAGGTGACCCAGATCGAGAAGGGCAACTTTTAGTTGACGAAGTTTTGTACTATGTAGGTAATACAAAACCAGTACAGCGTATTCTATTAAATGCCCTCGATGAAAAATCCATTCGTTCCGCTCTCGATGATTTGAGAGATAACAAGGACTTTCACAATCTATATCAATCCGCATTGGCAAGAGCGCGGGCAGACTGGCTCATTGGGATGAATTTATCTCGGGCTTATACATTATCTGAACGTTATAAAGGTAATAAGGTAACATTGCCAATTGGTCGTGTAAAGACGCCAACGTTAGCTCTTGTTGTACGTAGAGAACGAGAGTTAGCTGCATTTAAACCAGTAGACTATTTTACTGTAAAGGTATTATATAACCATCCTAATGGGGTGTTTTGGGCCACTTGGCAGCCTACAGACGAACAAAAGGGGCTTGACCCAGATGGACGACTCATTAATAAAGCTATAGCTGATTCATTAGTTGAACAATTGCAAAGTGGACCTGATGGTGTTATTAAAGGTGTTACAAAGTCTAAGAAAAAAGATGTACAACGATTGCCTTTATCCTTATCATCCTTACAAGTATTGGCAGGTAAAGCCTTTTCTTATGATCCACAGACTGTACTTGATACAGCGCAAAAATTATACGAAAAGAAATTAACTACCTATCCACGTTCTGATTGTGAATATTTACCACCCAATCAATATGATGATCGCAATGCAATCCTCAACAATCTACAAAATGCAGGTGATGAGAGATTAGCACAGTGGGCTGCCGATGCAGATCGTTCTATTAAGAGCCGTGCTTGGAATGAAAAGAAAATTACCGCCCATCATGCTATTATTCCTACAACGGTGGCTTGCAATATAAATAGTTTGTCCCAAGAGGAGCGAAATATTTATTTCCTCATCAGTCAAGCTTATATTGCGCAATTTTATGGGGAGCATATTTACGAGCAAACTAAAATTGTAGTAGAACAAAGTAAGGAAGAGTTTGTAGCTAATGGTCGTGTAGTTATCGAAGAAGGATGGAAATTGCTTTATAAACGACATAAGTCTAAATCTACGACGGACAATGACGAGCCCGATCTAACCGATGAGCGTGGGGCTGAATCAGACCCTAAAAAAGAGGTTATTGAAGAAACGGACCACTTGCCAGCGGTTAAAAAGAACGATACTGTTTTATATACGGATTCTTCTATAGAGTCTAAACAAACGAAACCACCATCCCGTTTTACGCCGTCCACATTACTACAAGCGATGAAGGAAATTCATAAATTCGTAAAAAATGAAGACTTGAAAAAGCAATTAAAGGCTGTATCTGGTATTGGTACAGAAGCAACTCGGGCAAACATTATTGATGAGCTTATCAGTCGAGACTTTATGAAAACGTCAGGGAAGAAGCAAGTCTTATCTCCAACGGAAACGGGCTATCTCTTAGTAGATGCTCTGCCAGAAGAGCTGCTTTATCCTGATGAAACAGCTGTTTGGGAAGAACGCTTAGCACTTATGAGCGAAGGAGAGGATACATTAGATTCCTTCTTAGCGGATCAAATTAAGTTTTTAAAATTATTAATTGATAAACTTGGTTTTGATAAAGTAGTAAGCTCTGATCAAATGATGCCCAATGTGGTGCGAACTATAACGAGTCAAAATCGTAAGCGCCCTATGGATAGTGAAAGCGTAGACTTGTCTTCCTTACCTGTATGTCCTAAATGTAAAAAAGGACGTTTGCAACAGCGGAATGGTAAATTTGGTGCCTTTTTAGGGTGCACGAATTATCCTACGTGTAAACATACTCAGCCAGTAGAAGGGGATACTTCTAGTGTTGAAGGTAATATTGAAGTATCTGATGGAGATAAACAATATAAATGTCCTAGATGTAAAGTAGGTTACTTTGTGAAACAAGAGGTGAGAGGTCGAACGAACTGGATTTGTAGTAATCGATCTCAATGTAAGACCCAATGTTCTGATGTAGACGGGGTACCGAGTATTTATGTTAACAAATCTAACATTACTTAGAAATTTAGAAATGATTGTTTTTATTGTAATAATAAAAAGACGCGCACAGCTAAGCTGTACGCGTCTTTTTTGTTTAAAACTGCTTTTGTAGAAGAAAAATTTCTTCATTTAGTTTAGGATATTAAGCTGAATTTTATCTGCGTTTGCCACGACGCCCAGTCTGAGACGTAGAAGCGCGGCGTTGGCGTGTATTGGAGCCTTTGTGGCCTCGTGCTTTGTGAGCTTTCGCCTTAGTGGATTGGTAAGTGCTTGTAACCTTAGGTTTACTAACTGATTTTGTGCGTTTTGGCGCAGTACTGGCGTTGCCCTTAGTCTTAATCTGACCATCTTTTGTATATTTGGTAAGCGTAGCTTGAATAGCTCGTTCAATACGTCTTAACCAAGCCTCATCCTGTGGAGTTGCAAATGTTACAGCAATACCTGAGTTACCAGCACGACCTGTACGTCCAATTCGATGGATATAGTAATCTACATCGCGAGGTACGTCGTAATTATATACATGTGTGATACCTTCAATGTCGATACCGCGAGCCGCAATATCGGTAGCTACTAAGATTTGTGTTTTCGCTTTTGCAAAGTCTCGTAGAATTTGTGTGCGACGACCTTGTGTCAAGTCACCGTGCATTTCTGCAATATTAAGCCCTGCTGCGGTTAACTCGTAGGATAAACGAATGGCACCTTCCCGTTTATTACAGAATACAATAGCTAAGAATGGATTGTCATCTTCAATCATTTTGATGAGACGTTGTGTTTTTTCTTCAGGATTCATCATATACACTCGTTGATCAATTGATTCGAGCGTGATATGTTTGCCTTCTGCTGTTACAGAAATAGGTTTAGACATGTATGCCTTTGCGAGATTTCGGATTTTATCTGGAATTGTTGCAGAGAATAGCAACAGTTGCCTATTAGCGTCTGTTTGGCTAATGAGATTTTCAATATCTGGTAAGAAACCCATATGCAACATTTGGTCTGCTTCGTCTAGTACAACACGGCGAATACAATCTAAATGTAGGGAACCGCGTTTTGCGTGATCTAATAATCGACCAGGTGTACCTAGAATAACTTGAGGACGACGTCCCAGTTGCTGTAGTTGGGCTTCAATAGTTTTACCACCGATGAGAGGGAGGATATCTACATTTAAAATAGAACCTAGTTCCTTCGCTTCGTCGGAAATTTGTTTAATTAGTTCCCGTGTAGGTGCAATGATAAGCACTTGTTCTTGATGAACATCAGTATGTACACGTTGTAAAATTGGCAGTAAGAAGGCTAGTGTCTTCCCCGTGCCTGTTTGAGCTTTTGCTATGACATCATTCCCTTTAAAGACGACAGGAATGGATTGTTCTTGAATTGGCGTGGGCTCCTTGATACCTTGTTTTTGTAGGGCTATGATGAGCTCATCACAAACACCTAAAGATTTAAAAGATTTCATGGATTATCCTTTCTATAATACATATTATATTAATTATACAGTATGCACATACTAGGGGCAAATGAATTGAACTTGGAAGATTTATAGTCTTAATATATTCTAGACTCAAAAAAATATTATAGTACTTTCGAATATATTTTTTTGATAATATATAGAAAAATATTGATATAATTAAGTGAAATGAGAAATGAAAACATTAAAATAACTACATTTAAACTATTTATAAACTGTTAATTGAGAATGTGTAAGCATTTGTAAATGATAATCTTTGTAGTGTTTATTGATTACTGTATCTAAATATATAGCCATGAAATATTAAATTTCAGCTAGTATTCAGTATTTTATTAGATAATCATATAAATAATCTCATATTAAATATGATAATAAAATATAGATATGAGATAAAAATAAACCATAATAATGATAATAATTGTTGAAATTAATGCTTGATTTGATATAATAATTTAAGATATTAATACGCATTATTATTTTGTGTGGTTAATATGAGGTTGTTAGGTACAATAATTAGGAGGTGTCGTATGGCTATCAAAAA
>OGEC01001318.1_pt1 | contig 12787 bp, 8 predicted proteins | sample 1570551 | NCBI WGS metagenome assembly OGEC01 (sample SAMEA2582127, study PRJEB24529) | metagenome | biome: Human gut stool | place: China | collected 2011 | reverse complement strand
GACGAGAACTACTCATCACTTTTCGTAGAAAATTCACATCCGGAGACCTTACATCGAGACATGTGTATCGCATGCTCCGGGAGTTCGTCTGGTCTAAGGCTCCCTCCGCTACGAACCATGCCTATTCATAAGATTGTCAGCAAAGAACGCTGTCAATCTTATTTCATAGACGGCTGTCGCCGTATAAAAATAGAACGAAATAACCTCTTGTGTGAGCAAGCTCCCACCGAGGTATTCCGTTCTATTTTTGCATGGCTCGTAGCTAGGCTAACTTTCCATTTATTTCAGCTTCCAGATATCTCTGTTGTACTCTGCAATAGTTCTGTCGGAGGAGAAGAATCCGGCCTTGGCGATGTTCACTAACATCATCTTCTTCCACTTCTGCTGATCCTCGTAATCAGCAAATGCCTGATCCTTTACCTTGATGTAGTCCTCTAAGTCAAGCAGGGTCATGAACCAGTCTTTGTTCAGCAGCTCGTTGTACAGACGCTCCAGGTTCTCCTTTTTGCCGACCTTGAGCACTTCTTTGCTGACGATGAAATCTACAGCCTCTTTGATCACAGGGCTCTTCTTGTAGTAGTCCTTAGAGACATAATCTGCCTTCTCGTAATGCTTGATCACAGTGTCACTATCCTTACCGAAGATGTAGATATTGTCATCGCCTACCAACTCATGGATCTCTACGTTTGCACCGTCACTGGTACCCAGTGTTACGGCACCGTTTAACATGAACTTCATGTTACCGGTTCCGGATGCCTCCTTGGATGCCAGGGATATCTGCTCGGAGATATCGCAGGCAGGGATCAGCTTCTCGGCATAGCTTACGTTATAGTTCTCTACCATAACAAGCTTCATGTAAGGGCTGACTTCAGGATCGTTATTGATAATGTCGGACATTACCAGCAGAAGATGGATGATATCCTGAGCAATCACATACGCAGGCGCAGCCTTTGCACCGAAGATAAAGGTCAGTGGAGTAGAAGGTTTCCTGCCGCCCTTGATCTCCAAATATTTGTGAATGATATACAGTGCATTCATCTGCTGACGCTTATACTCATGCAGACGCTTTACCTGAATATCGAAGATGGAATCGGGATTCAGCTCCACGCCCTCCTTCTCCTTGATATAGGATACCAGTTCTGCCTTCTTGGTCTTCTTGATGTCGTAGATGGCATCCAGTACGGCCTGATCGTCCTTATGCTCTAACAGCTTCTGTAATTCATCCGCATCCTTCTTATAGCCGTCACCAATGGTCTGGGTCAGGAAGTCAGCCAGCTCATGGTTGCAGGACAGCAACCATCTGCGGAAGGTAATACCGTTGGTCTTGTTGTTGAACTTCTCGGGATATATCTTGTAAAAATGATTGAGTTCGCTCTGCTCCAGGATCTCAGTATGGATCGCTGCCACGCCGTTGACACTATAGCCATAGTGGATGTCGATATGTGCCATGTGCACTCTCTTGTCCTTGTCAATGATCTGAACTTTTTCGTCCTTATATTTCTTTGCCACACGGTCACTCAGTTCCTTGATGATGGGAACCAGCTGAGGCACTACTTCCTCGATATAAGCCAGAGGCCATTTCTCCAGAGCTTCTGCCAGAATGGTGTGGTTGGTATATGCACAGGTGCGGCTTACTACGTCGATAGCTTCATCCATAGTGAAACCTTCCTCTGTGGTGAGAATGCGGATCAGCTCGGGGATAACCATAGTAGGATGGGTATCGTTGATCTGGATCGCTACATGCTCGGGCAGAGTATGCAGATCATAACCCTTTTCCTTTACTTCCTTCAGGATCAGCTGGGCACCGTTGCATACCATGAAGTATTCCTGATAGATACGCAGCAGATTACCTGCCTCATCGGAATCATCGGGATACAGGAACAGGGTCAGGTTCTTCTCAATGGCTTCCTTATCAAAAGTGATGCCCTTCTTTACCAGACTCTCGTCTACGGTCTCGACATCAAATAAATGCAGCTTGTTCAGTCCATTCTCATAACCTACGACATCAATATCATAAAGTACGGAAGTCACCTTGCGGTCACCGAAAGATACTTCGAATTTTGTGCCGGTATTGTTCAGCCAGGAATCCTTCTGGATCCAGTCATTCTTCTCGGCATTCTGCAGGTGATCCTTGAATACCTGCTTGAACAATCCGAAGTGGTAATTCAGACCGATACCGTCCCCGGGAAGTCCCAGGGTAGCGATGGAATCCAGGAAGCAGGCTGCCAGTCTGCCTAAGCCCCCGTTACCCAGAGAAGGTTCGGGTTCTGCCTCTTCGATGTCTGCGATGGTTTTGCCGTTTTTCTTCAGGATATCGCTCAGCTCCTCATAGATGCCTAAATTGATCAGATTGTTGGATAACAGCTTACCGATCAGGAACTCCATGGAAATATAATATACCTTCTTGTCTCCTGTAATGGCGGGAGTCTGTGCCATCTTCTCTTTGGTCAGCTGCAATACTCCGGTGTACAGCTGTGCATCGGTGCAGGCACCGATATTCTTGCCATATAATTTGCCGGTGATCTCATTTAAAGTCTGCTCTAAATTCATTTCAAACTCCATTTCTGCACGATAGTTTTATTTTTGCCAAAATGAATGTACCGTGCCACACTCATTTTTTCATATTCTTTTTCTTTGTCTGGGTACTATACTTATTTTTGGTATCCCATCCCCTTGTCTCAGGTGTGCCTTGGGTATTTCCTATCCTTTTCGGCCTCCATACCCTTCCTGCCGCTACGCCCGGGTATTTCCTGCACTTTTCGGCCTCTATACCCTTTTTCCCGCTGCGCCCCGGGTATTTTCTGCACTTTTCGGCCTCTATACCCTTTTTCCCGCTGCGCCCCGGGTATTTCCTACCCTTTTTGGCCTCCATAGCCTTTCTGCCGCTGCGCCCTGGGTATTTCCCGCACTTTTCGGCCTCTATACCCTTTTTTCCCGCTGCGTCTTGGGTATTTCCTGCACTTTCCGGCTTTTCATACCCTCGCAATACTGAGATTTTGTGTATGTCGTTCTCTTACAATACACAGGATAGCATAGGAAAACGTTTTCCGCAACCTTTTCTTTAATTTTCCTGATTTTTTGTGCAAAATAGCTTAACAGATAATGTCCTTATAGTACATTTTCACGATACTGTGGGGCATGATTACCTGATGCCCTTCCCCGCCGTTCATCAGCTGGTGTACCTCTTCCACGGCTCTGCTGGAGATGCTGTAGAAGTCCTGCCTTATGGTATTCATCTGCTTGCCGACATATCCCATCAGGGTGATACCATCGAAGCCGCACACCGGACGGAAAATATCCATATCGATCAATGCATTCATGGCACCTATGGCCATCAGATCGGAAGCGCAGACCACCACATCCTTATTCTTCGCATATTTCAATGCCACGTTTCTTGCCGTCAACTCACTGAAGTCTCCCTGTCTGACCATCATGGTCAGATCCAGATCCTTCACCAGACGCTTCATCCCCTTCAATCTCTGATCCGTGACATAACCGTCTCTTCTGCCCGCAATGTAGAGCACTCGTTTACAGTTGTCATCCAGCACGGTCTTCTTCGCCACATCATACTGGGCCTGTTCCTGATCAATGCTGATGGATGTAGTCCTGGAATTGACAATCGGCGCATCCACTACCACACAGGCAAACTGTTTCTCCCGGATCAGCTTCTGCAGCACCTTGTCCTCCTTAGACATGCCATAGATCACCACGCCGGAAATACTCTGGGACAGAAAAGATCTTGTGATCTCTTCCGCCGTCATCCCCGCGATCATGGACGGAAAGATCGTCACGACTTCCACGTTCAGTTCCTTGGCCTTATCCAGTGCCCCTACCAGATACTGCATGAAGATCTGGTCAATGGCCTGGGTCTGTCTATTGGGATCCAGCACCAGCGCGATTCTTCCAAACTGCTTGGAGGAAAGCGCCGCGGCAATGGAATTCGGAATATAATTCAACTCCTTGATGGCGTCCTGTACCTTTTTCTTCGTCTCTTCACTGACATTAGGATAGCCATTTAAGACCTTGGATACTGTGGAAATAGCCACTCCGGCATGTTTTGCAACTTCTTTGATCGATACCATAAATCCCCCGTTCCGGTCGCAGTTCCTGCGCCCGTTGCTCTCCGTTACCGCAGCAAAATGCGGTCTCGTTCCATTTGACGTTTACTCATATATTCTCTATACTATAAGTTAACGGTAGTTTCGTCAATGTACAGCATTTACGAAATATAGTGTGATTTTTTGGAAAAGGTTTTCCAAGGCAGAATAAATCGGACAGCGCATGCGCCAGAAAGGCTACAGATACCATGGCAGTAATCAAAAGTGTGGAAGAAAAATATATGAAGGAAGCTCTGAAGCAGGCAAAAAAAGCCTATGCCCTGGGGGAAGTCCCCATCGGCTGTGTCATTGTACATGAAGGTAAGATCATCGGTCGTGGTTACAACCGGAGAAATACAGACAAGAATACATTGGCGCACGCAGAGATCACAGCGATCAACAAAGCCAGCAAAGTGATCGGCGACTGGCGTCTGGAAGAATGCACGCTCTATGTGACCCTGGAACCCTGCCAGATGTGCGCCGGTGCCATTGTGCAGGCCCGTATCCCTGAAGTAGTGATGGGCTGCATGAATCCCAAGGCGGGATGTGCAGGTTCGATCCTAAATATACTGGAAATGCCCCAGTTTAACCATCAGGTGAAGGTTACCCGGGGCATTCTGGAAACGGAATGCAGCCAGATGCTGAAGACTTTTTTTGAAGAGCTCCGCATCCGGAACAAACAGGAGAAAGCTGCCAGAAGGGCATCAGGCGATCTCTCGTAAGCTTTCTTCCTGTGTCTGGTTCTGTTCGGTTGTTTTTCTTCTATGCTTCGGCAATCGGGAAATCGCTCTTCCCGTTTCACAAAGTCCCATCGGCACAAAGAGGATCAAAAATACATAGTACGGAAATACATATCTGCTCTGCGCTTCCCAGATGATACTGAACAGGAAGCCACCTACTATGCCAATCAACGGCAGCCACAATGCTGTCGGAATTTCTTTTTTTTGCCACCATCTTCCGCACAAAACAATTCCAAGTACAAGTCCTGCCAAGTATACGATACTCTGGTAATAATTGGCCAGCTTCCATACGATTTCATGCAGATTTCCATAGTACAGACTTTGAATAACCGAAGGCAGCGGCTCTCCATCTGTATCAAAAGTCTCTGTTGCCTTAAGGCTGGAAAACAGTGGCTCGATCCATTGATCCTCCAGTTTTCTCTTAAAGAAATCTCTGGCCATAGCCGGATTCTCCCGGAACTCCCGCAATCGTTCGCGAATATATTCCTTTCCTTCCTGTGCGGCAGGCTCCTGTTGAAAATCATGTTCTGCAAACGTGGTTTGCTGATAGCGATTGTACACCCCGGCCATGCCATCCGTCTCCTGTAATCCCATCGCAATCCAGAGAATGCTCGGAATGCCAATGTCACTGGGATATCCGGAACGGTATTCATACATTACATCTACCGCTTTCACCGTCAGTGCTGCCGTCAGAAGAATTGCAAACCCTGCCAGCAGATATTGTCCCTTCTTTTTCTTCAGGCAGACCAGAACTGCATAAATTCCCACTCCAATGAGTATGATCCATGTATTTTTCCGGGCAAGCACAGCAATCCCTGCCACACATGCCGCCAACGCAATATACCTCTTCTTCTCATAATGTTCATAAGCAGACACCGCCCAGAACATTACCATTCCAAAACTGATACTGAGCACGTCCCCGTAAATATACGGTAAATACAGCAAAAAAGGAATACAGCCCAACATCATAATACAATATACGATTCTAAATATGGCTCTGTCTGTATTCAGTTTCAGGAAACCGTATCCTGCCAGAATCGCCAGTACCCACCATATTACATGCAGGATTTTTGCCGGAGTATAATTGAAATTTCCAAACAGGGCAAACAATATCTCATACAATATTCCCAGCCCTTTTTGTTGTTGGTACATCCCCACATAACCTCCGGAGCACAACATAATGAAGTTGCCATCCCGGCAATATGCTGCAAATGCCGTGGCGCTGATCTGATCTCCTACCGGATAATAGGGATTGTTGAGAACGTAGATACTTCCCAGCAGAAACGCAGTAACACTGGTTGCCAACAATGTATAGATGCAGATTTTTTCCTGCTTTATCTGATTTTGGGCAGTCAGCCATTTATCTCCTTCGTAGACGATGACGGATGCCAACAGGAAAATGAAAATATGCTTCCAGGTACTGTCTTTTATCAGGAGATTTCTGATGCTGTAATCCACCGTTCCGTAATAAGAATACCGACAGGACCAGTAACTCAGGACCAAAAGAATGGGAATCAGACAGACAAGAAATATTCCCAACAGAATACGGTATATTTTTTCCATTAATGTTCCCTCATTTTTATCTTATAGTTCCACATAATTTCTGTCACCGACATATACTGCCAGCTTTTCATTCTCATATTCCAGTATCGGTGCTTCCCCTTCCGGAAATTGCTGTTCAAAGGCTTCACGCATTTCTGTCCGTACGACGTAAGCGGTCCGCATTTCCTTGGGTAGCGTCGGGGGATACCATTTCATACTGGTGAGCCACCAGTATCCGGAAAGACTGGCCATGGTATAGGAATGTCCCATCGTCACCCGGCCGTCCGTGATCAGACAGATCCGTTCGGCATCCCAGAATTCTGCATATCCGTAGTCGATTCCCGCTTCTGTCAGATAATCCGCCACTTCCTGATATTCCTTCAGGTTATCCTGTGTGGTGGCCGCTTCACAGTAGGTGTATTTCAGATTCAGCACCGCGAACAGCGCTACAGCCGTTAAGATCAGACCAGCGAACACCGGCTGTCCTTCCGACATATGATCCACCATCACCGCTACCAGAACAGCTGCTGCGAACCATGCCATGAAAAAGTAATAATGGGCCGCCTCCGCGCTGGTGATCCCGATGATAAATGCTGTGACTCCCACAGAAGCAAGGAGAATTGTCAGTGCATCTTTTTGTCTGTCTGTGCTCTCTGTATTTTTCCGGAACACATACCAGAGTCCATACCCCAACAGGATCAGGAACACCCAGACAAGAAGCTGCATCAGAGAAGCAAAGCTCCCTACCTTTGCATTTCCCACCAGTCCAAAGTTCTCCAACAGGGCTGCCGGAACCCCAAGAAGCAGTTTCTCTACTGCCTCTCCCGGCTGCAGCAGATAGACTGCATAATCTCCTCTGCCGCCGTACAGACAGGATACCAGAAAAGCAAGTACAAGACTTCCCACATAGGCTGTGGCAAGATAACGTCCACCGGGCAGCTTCTGCCGGAGATGTCCGGATTCCATGAATAAAGCGATCACTTCCACTACAAGCAGTGGCAGGATGATGACCTGCAGACATCTCTGTCCTCCACAGTTCAGCAAAACTGCGGCAATAAACAATACCAGCCACTCCAGAAAGGTCTTCCGGTTCATCTGCCGGTTTTCTTTTAATTTCAGGTAAAACAGGATATTGAAAAACAGAAAAATGCCATGAAACACATAATACTCTGCAAATAGGAATAAAAGCAGCGTTACAAAAGGAACCATCTGCCCCTCATTGCGAAAACCGTTGATTGGCAGCGCACACAATACCAGCAATGCCGTAATTGATGCCGGTCTGCTCAAAGATAATTTTCTCAGAAAAAAATAAAATATCCCCAGCAAAATCGCACCCAATAGAACGCAGGTAATCCCCGCCGCCGTCTGCATGCTGCCGGTGATACCGTAAAATACGGCTGCAACCGTAGGCATTCCAATGATCCGTCTCTCCGTGCTGGAGATCCAGTCGTTGGGTGTAATATCCTTCTCCACCCAGATCTCCCGGGCCAGCAAAGCCTCTGCGGCAATATCCGAATCCACATGTTGTGCATATTTACACAGATTCAGGTAGCAAAATACTCCCAGATATATCAGTAAAAGTGCACCTATTATCCATCCCAGCAGGGATATACTTTTTCGCTTGTTTCTCATGGATCCTTCTCCGTAGGCAACTATCTTTCGACAAAATTACATATTATTTTAATTATAACACTCTTCCCTGTTTCCTTCAAGGCAAAGAGGCTTGACAAAAACCGGGGAACAGGATACACTATAAAGGCCGTACATGTCCGGTATCATGGGAATAGTGATGAAACTCGGTCTTACGCAATGGGAATCTACGAACCGTGTCAGGTTGGGAACAAAGCAGCACTAAGTAGAACCTTCCATGTGCCGTGAGGAAACTGGGTGGAGCTGTTATCCTGGTCCGGCATGTGCGGTTTTGATATTTAAAGTGTTCTGTGAATTCATGGATAAGTCAGTTAAGAGGTTATAGATTGTGTCAGGCGATATGTCATCCCCTTTTTCGGTTTCCAACAGCATAGCATCCGTTTCCGGCGATCTGGCTCCCCAAGATGCCGCATGGTTCCGGAAAATCATGTCCGACTGCGTCCTGTGTCCCAGGGCCTGTCATGCCGATCGCCTGGATGGTGGCGTGGGATATTGTGGCCAGACGGCAGATATTATGGCTGCCAGAGCCTCTCTGCATTATTGGGAGGAGCCCTGTATCTCCGGTACTTCCGGTTCCGGTACCGTCTTTTTCTCCGGATGCAACCTGCGCTGTGTCTTCTGCCAGAACCATAACATCGCTCTGGGGAAAGCCGGACGAGTCATCACTCCCGAACATCTGGTGAAAATCTTTCTACAATTACAGGAACAGGGTGCTAACAATATCAATCTTGTTACCCCCACACATTTTCTTCCCCAGATCGTCATTGCCTTACAGCAGGCCAAAAATCAGGGACTGTCCATCCCCATTGTATACAATACCGGCAGTTACGAATCTCCGGAGGCTTTACGCCATCTGGATGGTCTGGTGGATATCTATCTGCCGGATCTGAAATATTTTTCTCCGGAGCTTTCCGCTGCGTATTCGCATGCCCCGGACTATTTTGAGATTGCCTGCGCTGCCATTGCGGAAATGTACCGGCAGGTCTTAGATCCGGTCATGGATCCCGACACCGGGCTGATGCAGCGGGGGATGATCGTACGCCATCTGCTCCTGCCGGGACAAGCGAAAGACTCCAAGAAGATCCTGCGGTATCTCCATGAGACCTACGGGGATCATATCTATATTAGCATTATGAATCAATATACACCTCTTCCGCAGGTGGCAGATATTGAAGCACTCAATCGCACAGTGACACCGGAGGAATATGACCGGGTCCTGCGCTTTGCGGAGCGAATCGGCATTGAACAGGGCTTCCGGCAAGAGGGAAGTGCCGCCTGTGAAAGCTTTATTCCGGAATTTGACGAGCGGGGACTGTGATTCTCTCACAGTTCCACTGCGATCAGATAATATCCGAAATCCCCTTCCCATGCCGTTTCTCTGGTTCCTTCAAAACTTTCAAAGCCAAACATTCTGGCTACCTGTTTTTCTCTTTCATAAAAATTACCCGGGACTCCTATGTAATATTTCACTTCCCCAGAGACTTCCTGACGCATTAATAATAAATGTCTGTAATTATAATAGCCATGCAACAAAAAACTGTTGTGGGTCATCTGATAGCAACGCTCCCGCAACACAACGAAATCCTCCGGACCCACGGAAAGAAATTCTCTGGCATCCCGGAAGGGATGGATGTGGGGGTAGATACTGCTTAATTGCTCCCATTTGGTGTCTTTCATGTGGAGAGTGTGTTCCGTGGCAGTTTTTTTCGAGCTCCGGGCTTCCGATCCACTGACCATTTTTTCGTTTGCGACTACGGTTTCTGCCACTTTTTCGGTCTGTTCACGGGCTTGCCTGCCTTGCTCCTGCACCCGCTCCCGCTGCATCTCCCTATTTTGGGTTTTCTGCTGTTCTGTCTGTATCGGCCGCTTTGCCTGCTCCGGCTGGTTTCCACCTTGCCCCTGTCCTTCGATTTCCCCCACCGTAACCGGTGCAATCGCAGTCACAGGCGCAGGTACTTTCTTCGCCCCAGCCGCTCCTGCAAACCGCCCTATGATCTCAAAATTACGTTCCAGGGGAATGCGTATCCCCAGTGTCGGCTCCCAATCCGCTTTTCTGGAAATTCTTTTTTCACAGGAAATGGTCCCCCGTTCTGCCGTCATTTCACATAACAGTTCTTCTCCGCTTTCCCGCTGCAGATACAGCAGCATCATCTCCTTGCCAGACACGATCCCCTGTCCTCTCAGCTGCACCATCAGAATCTCTTCCTCTTCCCAGCTTTCCAGCTTTGCATACCCGGCTCCCCGGATCCGTTTCCCGTTTTCCTGTAATTCCAAATAGCTGATCTGTTTCCGATATGACATAAAATCCCCCCGTATAAAGTTTCTATCTAACTTTATGCGAGGGGTTGTCCTTAATATTCCTGGCTGTCCAGATATTTCATATAATTTACGACCATCAATGCGATCTTGAAAGTCAGTGCATCATCAAAGCTCCGCAGATCCAGGCCGGTGCTCTTCTGAATCTTCTCAATACGATATACCAGCGTATTACGATGCACGAACAACTGTCTGGAAGTCTCCGACACATTCAGATTGTTTTCGAAGAACTTGTTCAGGGTGTTCAGGGTCTCTTCATCCAGATCCATGGGTACATTGTCACCGAAGATCTCCTCAATAAAGATCTTGCACAGATTCACCGGCAGCTGATAGATCAGACGTCCGATTCCCAACGTGCTGTAGGCGATCACCTTTTTCTCTACGTAGAAGATCTTGCCTACATCCAGTGCCATCTTGGCTTCCTTGTAGGACTTGGATACGTCCTTCAATTCCTGTACCACGGTGCCATATGCCACCTTCACATCCAGAAGAGCCTCCGCATTCATCATGGCTACAATAGTCTCGGCCAGTTCATGCAGTGTCTCAGGTGTGGTGGTGCTCTCAACAGATTTGATCAGGATCAGGCTGGACTCATCCACCGCTGTTACATAATCTCCCGCCTGCGGGGAAAACATGCCCTTCAGCACTTCAGATACAATGCCATCTTTCTCATCCTTGGTCTCAATGAGATATACGGCTCTGGGACAGCTGACTTCCACATGAAGTTTCTTCGCCCGATTGTAAATATCTACCAGCAACAGATTATCCAACAACAGGTTCTGAAAGAAATTATTCCGGTCAAACCGTTCCTTGTAGGCAATGACAAGATTCTGGATCTGACTGACAGCAATCTTACCCACCATATATACGTCATCCGTCATTCCCCGTGCCACCAGTACATATAAAAGATCCCCTTCGTCACGGATCTTCAGAAGGTGATGTACTCCGATCACCTGGCTATCCGCCGGAGAAGCCGCAAAGCCTGTGATCAGATCTGTGGTTATGTCATCCTTTTCCATGGTAGATGCCACTTCGGATCCGTTCAGATCATAGACTCCGAGGTCTACCTTAGTGATTGCTTTTAATTCATCAATGCTTGTCTGTATAATCTGGCCTGTAATCATATTGTCCACGCCTTTCTGTAGCATAATCTATATCGAATTCTTCGCTCTTCGCGTTCTCGATTTCGCAACGTCTCTTCGCATTCCGGACTATTGTCCTCCCTGCTCATATCCATTCGTTCTGTTCATAGGCGAAAAGCTCCACCTGCAAGCAGTCTCGATTTTCATCTATGTCAGAACTATATATACTTAGTATATCTGATTTACTCACCTCGTGCAAGCAAAATGCATAAAAAAAGCCCTGTCTGCATTCACAGACAGGACCTTGAAATCTCTTATGAAACTTAAGACTAGTTGGTAATAACCTGCTCGGTCTCTTTGTCGAATACGTGGATCTTCTCAACATCCAGAGCGAACTTAACGGTATCGCCAGGTCTTGCAGTGGTACGAGAATCTACTCTTGCGGTCATAGGGAACTCGTCAAGATCGAAGTACAGATATACTTCTGCACCAAGTAACTCATAAACCTTGATGGTAGAGGTAAATACGCTCTGAGGAGAGGTCTCGATGTACATCTCGGAATCATATACGTCCTCAGGACGGATACCGAAGGTAACAACCTTTCCATCGTAACCGCCATCGATCAGCTTCTTGGACTTAGCGGGAGGAAGGGGAATGCTGTGGCCTGCGATTACCAGGTTAGCGATGTCGCCTTCTACCTTAACAGTAGCATCCAGGAAGTTCATCTGCGGAGATCCCATGAATCCTGCTACGAACAGGTTGCAAGGCTTCTCATACAGGTTCTGAGGAGTATCTACCTGCTGGATAACGCCGTCCTTCATAACAACGATTCTGGTACCAAGGGTCATAGCCTCAGTCTGGTCATGTGTAACGTAGATGATGGTGGTGCCCAGTCTCTGATGCAGCTTAGCGATCTCGATACGCATCTGTACACGCAGCTTAGCATCCAGGTTGGACAGAGGCTCATCCATCAGGAATACCTTAGGGTTACGAACGATTGCACGTCCCATAGCAACACGCTGTCTCTGACCACCGGACAGAGCCTTGGGCTTACGATCAAGCAGCGGAGTCAAATCCAGGATCTTAGCTGCTTCCTTAACCATTTTATCGATCTGATCCTTGGGAACTTTTCTCAGCTTCAGACCAAATGCCATGTTGTCGTATACGGACATATGAGGATACAGAGCGTAGTTCTGGAATACCATTGCGATATCTCTATCCTTAGGCTCTACATCGTTAACTACTCTGTCACCGATCTTCAGTTCACCGGAAGAGATATCTTCCAGACCTGCGATCATACGAAGGGTGGTGGACTTACCACATCCGGAAGGACCTACGAAAATGATGAACTCCTGATCTG